>Ga0315287_10000107_pt1 | contig 66760 bp, 76 predicted proteins | sample YL17G11_0_MG_FD_205037 | JGI IMG/M metagenome (GOLD analysis project Ga0315287, IMG submission 205037) | Sediment microbial communities from Yellowstone Lake, YNP, Wyoming, USA - YL17G11_0 | ecosystem: Environmental > Aquatic > Freshwater > Lake > Sediment | place: USA: Wyoming | collected...
CGCCGACATCCAGGCCCGCATCCAGCAGATCAAGAACGAGATCGACAACACCGACTCCGACTACGACCGTGAGAAGCTCCAGGAGCGTCTCGCCAAGCTGTCGGGGGGCGTGGCCGTCCTGAAGGTGGGCGCCGCCACCGAGGTCGAGCTCAAGGAGAAGAAGCACCGCATCGAGGACGCCGTCAGTACGACGAAGGCGGCCATCGAGGAGGGTGTCGTCACCGGTGGCGGGGTGACCCTGATCCGGGCCTCCGATGCGGTCGACAAGGTCGTCAAGAAGCTCGAGAAGTCCGAGCACGACGAAGCCACCGGCGCCCGGCTGGTCCAGCGGGCCATGTCCGAGCCCCTGCGCCAGATCGCGGTCAACGCCGGCCTCGAGGGCGGCGTCGTGGTCGAGAAGGTTCGGGAGCTCCCGAACCCGACCGAGGGCCTCAACGCGGCCACCGGCGAGTACGGCGACCTCATGAAGCTCGGCATCATCGATGCCGCCAAGGTGACGCGGTCGGCCCTGCAGAACGCGGCGTCCATCGCGGCGCTCTTCCTGACCACCGAAGCCGTCATCGCCGACAAGCCCGAGGACGAGCCGGCCATGCCCGGCGGTGGGGACATGGACTTCTAGTCGAGCCGCTCGGCGCCGCCCCCGACGGGCACGCGGGTCGTTGGTGACCCCCGCTCGTCGGCGGGCCGCTGTGCTTTTCGCCCTACCCTCGGCGCGGTGAGGGGTCGCACGGTCACCACGCTGACCCACCGCTTCCGCGACGGCGCCGTGGCGCGGGTCCCCGACGCCCTCATCGTCGAGGAGCCGTTGGCCATCGACCTGGACGGCACGCTGGTGGCCACGACCATGCGTACGCCGGGCCACGATTTCGAGCTGGCGGTTGGCTTCTGCTTCACCGACGGGCTGCTGGCCGGGTCGCCCGTCCTGCGGGCCCGCTACTGCGGGACGGGCTCGGCCGTGGAGACCGAGTTCAACGCCGTGTCCGTCGAGACCGGGGGAGAGGCCCCGATCCCGACCCCCCGCCTCACCGCCACCACCTCCAGCTGTGGCCTGTGCGGCTCCGCCACCCTCGACGAGCTGGTCGACCGCCTCGACCCGCTGCCCGCCGGCGAGCCGTTCCCGCCGGAGGTCCTCCTCGAGGTCACCGAGAAGGCGGTCGCGGACCAGGACCTCTTCGCCGCCACGGGCGCCGTGCACGCCGCCGCCGCCTTCGGCCGGGAGGGCACCCCGTTCCTCCTGCGGGAGGACATCGGGCGCCACAACGCCGTGGACAAGGTGGTCGGACGGCTACTCCTCGACGGGGCGCTGCCCGCCACGGACCTGGGTCTGTTCGTCAGCGGCCGGGCCTCCTTCGAGATCGTGGCGAAGGCGTGGGCCGCCGGCTTCGCTGCGGTGGTCGCCGTCAGTGCGCCGTCCGCCCTGGCCGTGGAAACGGCCCGGGCCGCGGGCCTGCAGCTGGCGGGCTTCGCCCGGGACGGTCAGCTCAATCTCTACGTCCCCTGAGGACATTGCCTAGCCTTGGCCCCGATGCCTGGCCGGAACCGACGCGACCGACGAACCACGGGTGCCCGACTGGAACACCCGCTCGTACGCGAGAACGGCGCCCTCCGCCCGGCGACCTGGGAGGAGGCCCTGGACCGGGCCACCGAGGGGTTCCGGCGGGTGCTGGACGCCAGAGGCCCCACCGGGATCGGGCTGTTCAGCTGCTCCAAGGCCACCAACGAGGTGAACTTCGCCGCCCAGAAGTTCGCCCGCACCGCCCTGGGCTCCAACTACATCGACTCCTGCAACAGAACCTGACACGCGCCCTCCGTCGTCGGTCTGGCGACAGTCTTCGGTGCCGGTGGCGGGACCTGCTCGTACGAGGAGGTGGAGGAGGCCGACGTGGTCCTCCTCTGGGGCAGCAACGCCCGTGAGGCCCACCCGATCTACTTCCACCACCTGCTGCGGGGCATCGAGAACGGCGCCCGCCTCTACTGCGTCGACCCGAGGCGCACGTCGTCGGCCAAGTTCGCCGACGTCTGGTTGGGCCTCGAGGTGGGCTCGGACATCGCCCTGGCCAACGCGGTCGGGCGCGAGATCATCGTCGCCGGCCTGACCGACGGCGCCTTCATCGCCCACTCGACCCAGGGCTACGAGGCCTATGCGGCCGCCGTCGAGCCGTACACGCCGGCGCGGGCCGAGGTCCTCACCGGCGTGCCGGCCGAGGCCATCCGGGAGATGGCCCACGCGTACGCCGAGGCCGAGAAGGCGCAGATCCTCTGGACGCTCGGCATCACCGAGCACCACAACGCCGTCGACAACGTCGTCGCCCTCTGCAACCTGGCCCTGCTCACCGGTCACGTCGGGCGCTGGGGCTCGGGCCTGGTCCCGCTGCGGGGCCAGAACAACGTGCAGGGCGGCGGTGACATGGGTGCCCTGCCCAACAAGCTGCCCGGCTTCCAGGACGTGGCCGACCCCGAGGCCCGGGCCCGCTTCGAGGCGGCCTGGGGCGTGGCCCTGAACCCCGAGCCGGGCCTGCACCTGAGCCTGATGTTCGAGGCCATGGGGCGGGGGGAGCTGACCGGCCTCTACGTCATCGGTGAGAACCCGGCCGATTCCGAGGCCGACGTCGACCACGCCCGGTCCCTGCTGGCCGGCCTCGACCACCTCGTGGTCCAGGACATCTTCCTCACCCAGACCGCCGAGTTGGCCGACGTCGTCCTTCCCGCGTCGGCGGCCTGGGCCGAGTGCGAGGGCACGGTCACCTCCAGCGAGCGCCGGGTGCAGCGGGTGCGGGCCGCCGTCCCGCCGCCGGGTGAGGCCCGCCACGACCACGAGATCATCGGCGAGCTGGCCCGGCGCATGGGCTACGACTGGGGCCACCCCTCGCCCGAGGACCTCTGGGACGAGTTGCGCTCGCTCTCGCCCCTGCACCGGGGGATGGCCTACGCCCGACTGGAGGCCGAGGGCGGCCTGCAGTGGCCCTGCCCGACCGAGGACCACCCCGGCAGCCCCTTCCTTCACGGGTGGCTCTGGGAGCCGGACCTGGGTGGCCGGGAGCCGGCCCCGTTCAGCGTGGTCGAGCACGAGGGCCCGGTGGACGAGCTCAGCGACGAGTTCCCGCTGCGGATGACGACGGGGCGGGCACTGGACTCGTTCAACACCGGTGTGCAGTCGGGCGGCTTCGACTCACCGATCCGCTACGGCGAGGCCCTGGACGTGAACCCCGTCGACGCCGACCGCCTCGGGGTGGCCGACGGCGAGCGGGTGCTGGTCACCTCACCCCGCGGCGCGGTGGAGATGGCGGTCCGCATCCAGCCCGACATCCCCGAGGGCTTGACCTTCACCACCTTCCATTTCCCGGACCTGGTCGACGTCAACCTGTTGACCAACGACGCCTGGGATCCCCGGTCCGGCACGGCCGAGTTCAAGGCCGCGGCCATCCGGGTTGACAAGCTTCCCCTGTGAGCGACCTGCACTTCACCGACGCCGAGCCCACGGTGTCGGAGCGGGCCGCGGTGGACACCGTGCTCGGGGACCTGGGGCCGGTGATCGAGGTCGAGACCGACCGCTTGGTCCGTGGCGGCCGGGCCCGGCAGCGGGAGCGGCGTCACCTGCTCCTACCGGCACTGATCGCCCTCCAGGAGGAGATCGGTTGGATCAGCCCTGGTGCCACGAACCACGTCGGCCGCCAACTCGCGGTGCCTCCGGCCGAGGTCTACGGCGTGGCCACCTTCTACGAGCTGCTGCGCACGACCGAGCCGACCAGCGACGCCCCGACGTGCTGGGTCTGTGTCGACCCGGCCTGTCGCATCACCGCCGACGCGGCGACGGTGCCCGGCGGGACCGCTCCCCACGACGCGCCCTGTCTCGGCCGCTGCGAGCAGGCCCCCGCCGCCTTCGTCCAGCGCCGCGGCCCCGCCCCGCCGTTACCGGGGCCGAGCCCGTTCGCCCTGCCCCAGGCTGGTGATCCCGGGCTGCGTCTGCTCCGCCGGATCGGCGAGGTCGACCCCACCAGCCTCGACTCGTACCTGGCCCACGGCGGCGGCGAGGCCCTGGCCCGGGCCCGTGCGCTCGGGCCCGACGCTGTCATCGCCGCCCTGACCGACGCCGGTCTGTCCGGTCGAGGCGGCGCCGCCTTCCCCGCCGGGGTGAAGTGGCGGGCGGTCCGGGAGGCCACCGGCGACCGCAAGCACGTCGTCGTGAACGCCGACGAGTCCGAGCCCGGCACCTTCAAGGACCGGACGCTGCTGGAGCGGGATCCCTTCGCCGTGGTCGAGGCCACGGTCATCGCCGCCGAGACCGTCGGGGCGGGTGAGGCCTGGGTCTACGTCCGGGGCGAGTATCCCGAGGCCTCGGGCCGGGTCGAGGCCGCCGTCGCCCAGGTCGCCGTGGCGGGCTGGCTACGGGACGGGCTGCGCATCGAGGTCCGCCGGGGCGGCGGGGCCTACATCTGCGGCGAGGAGACCGCCCTGTTCAACTCGATCGAGGGCTTCCGGGGCGAGCCCCGGAACAAGCCCCCGTTCCCGACCACCAACGGCCTGTTCGACCAGCCCACGGCGATCAACAACCCCGAGACCCTGCTCAATGTCCTGCCCATCCTCCTGGACGGTCCCGCGGCCTACCGGTCGGTGGGCACGGAGCAGTCGCCCGGCACCCGCCTGTTCTGCCTGTCGGGCCGCGTCGGTCGCCCCGGCGTCTACGAGGCCCCGTTCGGGATCACCCTGGGCGCGCTGCTGGACCTCGCCGGCGGGGTCCAGGGCGACCTGGCCGCGGTCCTGCTCGGCGGGGCGGCGGGGGTGTTCGTCGGCCCGGACGCCCTCGACCTGCCGCTGACCCTGGAGGACACCCGAGCCGCGGGGGCCACGCTCGGCTCGGGGGTGGTCATGGCCTTCGACACCACGGTCGACCTGACCGATGTGGTCGTGCGCATCGCCGAGTTCTTCCGGGCCGAGTCCTGTGGCCAGTGCGTGCCCTGCCGGGTCGGTACGGTGCGCGTTCACGAGACGATGGTGCAGATGCGGGACCGAGGGGGGCTGGCCGCCGGCCGGCGGGAGCTGCTGGACGAGATGGCGACGGCCATGACCGACGCCTCGATCTGCGGGCTCGGCCACACCGCGGTGGGCGCCGTGCGCTCGGCCCTGGACCTCGGGCTGGTGGGGTCATGATCCGCCTGATCGTCGACGGCCGGGAGCTCGAGGTCGAGCCCGGGACCACGATCCTGGGCGCCTGCACCGAGGCGGCCATCGACACGCCGACCATCTGTTGGGCCCCCAACCTGACCCCGGTCAACGTGTGCCGGGTCTGCGTGGTCGAGGTCGAGGGTTCCCGGGCCCTGGTGCCCGCCTGCTCGCGACCGGTCGAGGACGGCATGGTCGTCCACACCGACTCCGAGCGGGTGCGCCACAGCCGCAAGATCGTCCTGGAGTTCCTCGGGTCCGGGGTCGACCTGTCCCAGGCCGACGGGCTCGGCCGCTGGATCGAGCACTACGACGCCGACCCCACCCGGTATGGCGCCGAGGACCATCCGGTCGAGCGGGTCGAAGAGCCGGTCAAGGTCCAGGACGGGCTCTACATCCGCGATTACGAGAAATGCGTCCTCTGCTACAAGTGCATCGAGGCCTGCGGCGACGACGCCCAGCACACCTACGCCATCGCCGTGAGCGGCCGGGGCTTCGACGCCCGCATCTCCACCGAGTTCGACGTGGCCCTGCCCGACTCGGCCTGCGTCTACTGCGGCAACTGCATCGGCGTCTGTCCCACCAACGCCCTGCAGTTCAGGACCGAGTTCGATCTTCGACAGGCTGACGACTGGCGGCCCGAGGAACAGACGGTCACGACCACGGTGTGCTCCTACTGCGGGGTCGGCTGCAATCTCGAGCTCCATGTCCAGGACGAGCGCATCGTCAAGGTCACCAGCCCCGTCGACCATGACGTCACCGAAGGCCACCTCTGCATCAAGGGCCGCTTCGGCTGGCAGTACGTGCACGGAACCGACGAGGGATGACGGGCGGTCGGGTCCTGGTCGGTATCACCGTGGCGACCGCTGTGGTGTTGGGGGCGGTGAGTTGTGGCGGGGATGACGGCGGGGACGGAGCGGCGGTGAGCGCGGACGAGAGGACGTCCACCACCGGGACGACGACGACCACGACGACGGCCCCGTTGCCGTTCCGGGAGGCTCTGGTGGTCCGGTTCGGGGACGAGCTGGGCGACGGGGCCCTGGCGGCCGAGATGGTGGACGCCTTGGGGGTCGACGCCGTCCAGCGGCTGCACCAGGAGGTGGGCGACGAGGTGGCAACGGACCCGCTCCTCGCCTATCAGCCGCCCACCGTGCCCGACGACGAGGTGGACAGCCTGGTGGTGTTCGCTTTCGGCAACCGGGTGGCGGCCGACGGCTCGCTGTCCCCCGGGCCCGTCAACCAGGACCTGGCCGACGTGACCGCCGCGTTCGTGGCTGAGCACCCGGTGCCGGTGTTCGCCCAGTGGGAGGTGGCCGACCTGCTCCTCCAGCAGGGGGTCCCCGACGTGACCTCCATTGATCCCGACACCGGGCCGGACGGCGAGGTCGTCTACCTGAGCACCGCCGGCGTCGCCGAAAAGGCCGTGGCCCTGGCCGACGCTGTGGGCGTCGACCTAGGCCAGGTCGGCGTCGTCTGCTTCGCCGACCACGCCGGACGCTGCGTCCTCACCGCCGAGGAGGCGGGGATGGACGCCGCCGTGCCCGAGGGCGTCGCGCTGCCGTCGACCTACGACCCCGAGTCCGGCCAGGAGTGGACCCGGGACCGGCTGGCCTACCTGACCACCGATCTCCAGGGCCGCCTCCTCGCCCTCGACGGCTGAGCGCGCCCATCCCGACTGTCGCGATCGGGCGAGAAGCGGCACACTGGACTGGCATGTCGCTCAGGCGGAGGGGTGTGGGGGTCCTGGTGGTCGCGCTCGGCCTGACCCTGGCCGCCTGTGGGGGCTCGGGCTACGAGTACGTGTCCAACGACGAGGCCGGCATCTTCTTCCGGGTCCCCGACGACTGGTCGGTGATCGACGTGAACACCGACCCGGGCACGCTCGGTCGCCCGGGTGTGCCCCTGGACTGGGCCCGGGTCGTGGACAGCTCACCGTCCCCGGACGTGACCAACTTCACCACCGCCGTCCCCGCCGATCCCGTCGGGGCCGCCTTCGTCGAGCCGGTGGAGACCGCGTCCCAGCGTGACGACCTCGACCTGGCCATGCTCCGCACCTACGCCCTGTCCGGGTATTTGGCCGAGGAGGCCGACCCCGCCGACCCGCTCGCCCTCAACCAGGAGCCCGACGGCCCGGTCGAGGTCGTCGACGGCTACGACGTGAACCTGGGCGGTGGGTTTCACGGTCAGCGCATCGTGTTCAACCTCGAGGTCGAGCCGGGCCAGGTCGTGACCATCGACCAGACGGCGCTGGTCGACCCCGAGACCACCGAGGTCTACCGACTGGTGATCAAGTGCGAGGCCCGGTGCTACGCCGACCGTCAGGCCGAGATCGACGCCATCGTCGACTCGTGGACCATCGACCAGGGAGACTGAGGCCGTGAGCGAGCGTCAGCGAAGGTGGCCCGAGCGGCCCGCCGGCGCAGCCGACGGGAGCGGAGAGCGATGACCCCGGAGATCCCCACCGGACCTCCGGCACCCCCCGGCCCACCGGTGCGCAAGGACGGGCTGCCCGAGCCCGGCGTGCTGTCCCGGGTCCGGGACGCCGATCGCACGACCCGCAAGCCGATGGTCCTCTGGGACCGGGTGAAGTTCCTGCTGCTGCTGGTCACCCTCTTCTGGTTCTTCGTCTGGTCCGACATGGCGGACAACCCGATCCTGCCCTTCGAGGACGCCCTGAACCGGACCTTCGAGTCCAAGTGGTGGGTCCTGGCCCTCATCGGGCTGGAGGCCATCCGCCAGGCCCACTTCCTGCTGGCCGAGTCCTGGCCCGGCTACCACCGCTTCTGGGCCGAAGGCGTCTTCGGCCGCTTCGAGCGCCGGGCCTCCCGCTACGACGACTGGAACCGCTTCCGGATGGCCCGGGTCGTGAAGCTCCTGGTCTTCCTGGCCCTGCTGAGCATCGTGCTCGGGGCCGTCTTCGACGTCTCGCCCCTTACCGCGCTGTTCGAGCTTCCGGCCCGGGTCCTCGGCGCGTTGCCCCTGTTCGCCCAGTTCCTGATCTACCCGCTCCTGCTGATCTCCCAGTTCGGGGCGCTGTTCTGGTTCCTGTCCCGGGGCGGCGTCGACGTGTACTACCCCGACGACATCGAGACCCGACTCGACGATGTCTGGGGTCAGGATGCCGTCCTCGCCCGGGTGCGGGAGAGCATGCTCTTCCTCGAGAACCCGGAGAGCATCGAGGAGAAGGGCGGCTACGTCCCCGGCGGGATCCTGCTGTGGGGGCCGCCGGGTACCGGCAAGACGCTGATGGCCGAGGCGGTGGCCGGCGAGACCGGCAAGCCGTTCGTGTTCGTCGACCCCGGGGCCTTCATCCAGATGTTCATGGGCGTCGGTGTCCTGAAGGTCAAGTCCCTCTTCCGCAAGCTGCGGAAGCTGGCTCTGCGCTACGGCGGGGTCATCGTCTTCTTCGACGAGGCCGACTCCCTCGGCAGTCGGGGGATGGTGACGCCCGGGCCGCTCGGTGGTCAGGGGATGGCCGTGCCCGCGCCCTGGGACGACCACCACCGATGGCTCTCGCCCGCAGGCCAGGAGGCGGTGCTGCGCCATTCCCTCGGCCCGCCCACGGTCGAGGACCGTCCGAAGCGGGACGGGATCATGATGGGCGGCATGGGCGGCGGCGGCGGGGGCATGGGCACGCTGCAGGCCCTGCTGACCGAGATCTCCGGCCTGAAGAAGCCCCGGGGCTTCGTGAACCGCTACGGCCGCCGCCTGGTCGGCCTGCGCCCCAAGCCGCCACCGAAGTACCGGATCATGGTCATGATGGCCACGAACATGCCCCAGGCCCTCGACGAGGCCCTGCTCCGCCCTGGGCGCATCGACCGCATCTACAAGGTCGGCTATCCGTCCAAGGAGGGGCGCCGGCGAACCTACGTCGGCTACTTCGACAAGGTCGAGCACGATCTCACCGACGACCAGATGGAGAAGCTGTCCACCATGACCCCCTACGCCACGGGGGCGACCATCAAGGACCTGGTCAACGAGGCGCTGATCGTGGCCATACGCAACGGACGGGAGGGCATCACCTGGCGCGACGTGCTCGAGGCCAAGCAGCTGAAGGACCTCGGGCCGCCCGAGGACGTCGAGTACATCGAGCGGGAGCGCCACGCCATCGCCGTGCACGAGGGCTGCCACGCCGTCATCGCCTACCGCGAGCGCAAGCACCTGCACATCGACCTGGCCACCATCGAGAAGGGCGGCAGCTACCTCGGCATGGTCAGTTCGATCCGACCCGAGGACCAGTTCACCCGTTGGCGGTCCGAGTACGAGGCCGACATCAAGGTCTCGCTGGCCTCACTGGCCGGCGAGCGGGAGTTCTTCGGCGGGGACAGCTCCTCGGGGGTGTCCTCGGACCTGGCCGGGGCCACGACCCTGGCCACCATGATGGAGGGCTACTGGGGCATGGGCTCCACCGTGGCCAGCCACGGGGTGACCCACCAGCTGGGCGTCGGCGGCGCCGGTCGCCCGCCGGGGGACGACGATCACGAACGCGAGCTGATCAAGAACGCCGCCCTGGGCGAACGGATCGAGGAGAACCTCGGCCGCATCCTGGACGAGACGATCGAACTGGTCCGCCAGAACCGCCACGAGATCCTGGCGGTGGCCCACGCCCTGGAGACCCACAAGACGCTGGCCGGCGAGGACGTGGTCGCCGTCATCGAAGGGACCGAGGGGCCGCTGGTCGACGGACGGGTGTACCACGACGCCTCGGCCCGGGAGGTCCTGGAGCGCTACCACGAGGTGGCGATGACCGCCCACCGGGACCACGCCCCCGTGGAAGCCGGTCTCCCCGAGCTCACCAACGGCCACCGCCCGGTCGTCGCCGCCTCCTCCTGGCCCGCCACCCACCCCCACCGACCTGACCGTTCTGGGACCTGAAGTTGGCGTCCTGCCGGGAGTTCCAGGTCCCGGAACGGATCGTCAGGCCTGGTTGAGCTCCCGGTAGACGGCGGGGACGACGCGGCGGAGGTAGCTGACGGGCTCGATGAAGGAGCGGCCTCGACGGCGGTGGCGGTACGCGATGGGGACCTCGGCGTAGCGGTGGCCCTTGGCCAGCAGGTCCAGGGTCAGCACCTGGGCGTAGTTGTAGTCGTGGACGATCTCGGCCTCGGCGGCCGCGGCGGGGGACAGGGCCCGGTACCCGGACTGGGCGTCGGCCAGGGGGCGTCGGGCCACGAACGAGGTCAGACGGGTCAGCAGCCGGTTGCCCAACCAGCGGTGGGGGCGCATGTCGGGGCGACCCTGGCCGAAGCGGTCCCCGACCACGTAATCGGCCTCACCCGCCAGGATGGGCGCCACCATGGCCCCCAGGTCGGTGGGGTCGTACTCGTCGTCGGCGTCACAGAACACCACGGCGGCGGCCCCCCGGCGCCGGCCCTCGGCCAGCCCCTCCCGCACCGTGGCGCCCAGGCCCAGGTTGGCATCGTGGCGGATCACCTCGGCCCCGGCGGCCCGCGCCCGCGCGCCGGTGTCGTCCCGGCTGCCATCGTCGATGACCAGGCAGTCCACCGTCCGTCCGAGGACGTGGGTTGGCACCCGGGCCACGACCTCGGCCACCGTGGCCGCCTCGTCGTGGGCGGGCAGGAAGAGCAGCACCGGGCCGTCGCCGGGCGGCTCGGGGGCGGGCGGCTCGTCGACCCGGCCCAGCCGTAGACGCCCGGCCAGGCTCGGCGCCGGCCACAGGACGGCGGAGCCGCCGGCGAGCAGGGAGTACGCCGTGCTGACGGCGTGGACCACCACGGTGGCGGCCAGGCCCTCGGCGGCGCCGTATCCGAGGGCCACGAAGGTGGCGGTGCCCGCGGCCTCGAAGGTGCCCAGGCCGCTGGGGGCGACGGCGGCCACCTGGGCGCACACGGTGGTGGCCGCCACCAGCACGGCCTGCTGGTAGCTGATGGGGAGGCCGACCAGGTGGGCCCCTTCCATGACCAGCACGGCCTCCAGCAGCCACGCGGACCCGGTCGCGGCGAGGACCGACAGCGTCGGCAGCGCCACGTCGGCACCACCCTTCACGGCCCGGCGTAGCCACCACCAGGCGGCGCCACCGGCGGCGGCGGCGAGGGTCAGGGAGAGGGCGAACCACGGTCCGGCCAGCGACCACAGGACCGTGCCCCCGGCGGCGGCGCCGAGGGTGGCGAGGGTCACCAGGTCGGCCACCCGCAGGGTCACGGTGGACGCTGTGGCCGGGCCGATGCCGATGCCGGCCCGCCGCACGACGCTCACGATCCGCAGTGGCTCGCCCAGGCGGAGGGGTAGGACGTGGTTCGCCCCGTAGGCCAGGTGGATGCCGGCCAGTGAGTGGCCGAAGGTCAACGACGGCAGGACCCGCCGCCAAGCCCAGGCCCGCACGACGAAGGCCGAGGCGAGGGCGGCGACGGCCAAGGCGACCGGGACCGGCCGGTCCCGCGCCGCGTGGACGGCTTCGACCACGGCTCGCCGGTCGACCCCGTCGGCAATGGCGGCGACGGCCACCGCGGTGGTGACCAGGCCGATGGCGGCGACCCAGCGACCACGGTGCTCCTGGGGGACGGGGCGGGTCCACGGCATGTGTAAAGGTACCTTTACACATGCGGGGGTCACGGGCCGAACCCGCTCGTACAGTGGGGCCATGGCCGAACCCTCGAGCGAGCGCAGCGCAGCGGGGCCCCGTGGCCCGTCGGCGCAGCCGACAGGAGCGACGACGCTGAGCCCCCAGGTCGGCTGGGGCGTGCTCCACCTCTTCTGCAAGCCCACCCCCACGACCGATGCCCAGGCTGTGATCGCCGCCGTGAAGGCGGCCGAGGGCGAGGGCGACCAGGTCGTCCCCGTCGCCGTGCTCGGCCACAAGGCCGACCTCGCCTTCATGATCCTGGGCGACGAGCTCCGCCGCCAGCGCCGCTTCCAGACCGACCTGCAGGCCGCCGGCCTCGAGATCGTGGACTCCTACGTCTCGCTCACCGAGGTCAGCGAGTACGCCCAGGGCATGCCCGAGGAGATGAAGGCGCCCCGCCTGGCGCCCCAGCTCCCGCCCGAGGCCAAGACGGCCTGGTGCTTCTACCCCATGTCCAAGAAGCGGTCGCCCGAGCAGAACTGGTTCACCGAGCCCTACGAGCGGCGCAAGGAGCTCATGATGGAGCACGGCACCTCGGGTCGGAAGTTCGCCGGCCGGGTCCTGCAGGTCGTCACCGGGTCGACCGGCCTCGACGACTACGAGTGGGGCGTCACCCTGTTCGCCGTGCACCCCGACGACCTGAAGGAGGTCGTCTACACGATGCGCTTCGACGAGGCCTCCGCCGTCTACGCCGAGTTCGGGCCCTTCTACACGGGCATGGTGACGCCGGTGGAGGATCTGATGAGCGAGCTCGGCCTGACCTGATCTCGGCCATTCACACGCGCCAAACTTGCGCGGCGCAGGGGGTTCTCTAGACTCCCGCCGTTCCACCGGACGGGTGGGCCGAGGGGAGACGACAGGGACGTTGCGCATCCGGGCGGTGGTGCTCCCCGTGATCGTCGTCGCCTGTGCCCTGGCCGTCTTGGCTCCGCACGCGTCGGCCCAGGATGCGGGCGAGGACGCGTCCACTCGGGCGACCTCGGTGTCCGCCACCCTCACCTACGACGTGGGCGAGGGCACCGACGCCGTCGAGACTCCGGCCGTGGGCGTCACCTTCACGGTCACGGGCGTGGGTGACGAGGAGATCGGCACCGGCGAGACCGACGCCGACGGGCTGTTCCTGCTCGAGGTGCCCGGGTCCGGTGACTACACGGTGGCCATCGACCCCGAGACGCTGCCCGACGGCGTCGAGCTGGTCGACCCCGACAGCCTGAGCCGCACGGTCGAGGTCAGCCCCCAGGAGACCCAGCGGGTGCTGTTCGCCCTCCAGGAGGAGGGGGCGGTCAGCACCCGGGACGAATCCAGTCGTTTCGACCAGTTCCTGCAGCTCTTCGTCGAAGGCGTGAAGTTCGGCCTGGTCCTCGCCATGATGGCCGTCGGCCTCTCCCTCATCTTCGGCACGACCGGCCTCACCAACTTCTCCCACGGCGAGATCGTCGTCGTGGGTACGGTCCTCGTCTGGTACCTGAACGACTGGGGCATCTGGCTCCCGCTGGCCACGTTCATCGGCATGATCTTCATGTTCGGCTTCGGTGCCGGCTTCGACGCGGGCCTCTGGAAACCGCTGCGCAAGCGGGGGACCAGCCTCATCGCCATGCTGGTGATCAGCATCGGGGTGTCGCTGCTGATCCGGTACCTCATCCTCTACGTGTTCCGCGGCCGGCCGCAGGCCTTCCACGACTACGCCGTGCAGGTGCCCTACGAGTTCGGCCCGATCACGATCGTGCCCAAGGACATCTGGGCCATCGGGCTGTCCATCGTGGTCCTCACCGCCGTCGGTCTCGTGCTCACCCGCACCCGTATCGGCAAGGCCATCCGGGCCGTGGCCGACAACCCCGACCTGGCCCGCTCGTCGGGCATCGACGTGAACCGGGTGATCCTCGTGGTCTGGGGGGCCGGCGCGTCGCTGGCCACCTTGGGTGGCGTGCTGTTCGCCACCAACGAGCTGGTCGACTGGCAGTTCGGCTTCAAGCTGCTGCTGCTGATGTTCGCCGGCGTGACCCTGGGCGGCTTGGGCACGGCCTTCGGCGCCTTCGTGGGCAGCCTGATCGTGGGCATCATCATCCAGGTCTCGACCCTGTGGGTCTCGCCCGAGTTGAAGAACGTGAGCGCGCTCGGCCTGCTCATCCTCATCCTGGTCGTGCGACCGCAGGGCATCTTCGGCCAGCGCGAGCGGATCGGCTGAGGGGGCTGACGTGAGTTGGGGCACCATCATCGAAAACGCCCTGCGGGCCGGGGTCAGCCGGGAAGCGGCGGTGTTCGCCATCGCCGCCATGGGCCTGAACATCCAGTTCGGCTTCACCGGCCTGCTCAACTTCGGCCAGGTCGGCTTCATGGCCATCGGGGCCTACGGCGTCGGCATCGGCATCACCTACTACGGCTGGCACCCGGTGACGGCCCTGGTCATCGGGATCCTGGCCTGCGTGGTGCTGGCCCTGCTCCTGGGCCTGCCCGCCCTGCGCCTGCGGGCCGACTACCTGGCCATCGTCACCATCGCCTCGTCTGAGATCATCCGGACGGTCATGCGCTCGGTGTCCCTGCGCGACTTCTCCGGTGGATCCAACGGCATCAACGGCTTCTCCCGGGGCTTCTACTACTTCAACCCGTTCGACCCGCAGATCAAGTACGGCTTCGGGCCGTTCCGGTTCTTCGGCGAGCAACTGTGGGTCATCCTCACCGGCTGGTTCATCGTCCTCGTCGTCACCTTGATCACCGTCGCCCTCATGCGGGCCCCCTGGGGTCGGGTGGTGCGCTCCATCCGGGAGGACGAGGACGCCGCCCGGGCCCTGGGCAAGAACGCCTACGGCTACAAGGTGCAGAGCCTCATCATCGGCGGCGTGATGGGCGGCCTCGCCGGCATGGTCCTGGCCATCGGCACCCAGACGGTGCAGCCCGACTCGTACTCCCCGCCGATCACCTTCTTCCTCTACACCGCCCTCATCCTCGGTGGCCTCGGCCGGGTGTGGACGCCGATCGTCGGCTCGGTCATCTTCTGGATGCTCCTGTCCTTCACCGACAACTTCCTGCGGGAGGCGGTGGACAACCGGTTCCTGGGGATCAACCACGTCATGGACGGCGTCCAGGTCGGCCAGGTCCGCTTCATGCTCGTCGGGATGGGGCTCGCGGGCCTGATGATCTTCCGGCCCCAGGGCCTGTTCGGGAACAAGCAGGAGATGGCCCTTGAGGTGTGACCGCCGTGTCTGACGTCGTCGGCGCCGTCGCGCTGGTCCTCGGCTCGGTGGCGGTCGCCTTCTGGGTCACCGCCGGTATCGACGCCTTCTCCCAGCCCCCCTCGGCCTGGTCCACCGTCCGGGCGCCCCGCACGCTCTGGCTGGTCGCCGTCGCCTTCTTCGGCTTCCTCGCCGGACCGTTCTACCTGTGGGGCCCGAAGCGCCACATGGCGTCGGCCCTCTCGATCACCCGGGCGCACCGTCCGATCGCCGCGGCCGGGGTGTTGGCCGACGTCGAGGGCCGTCCCGGGGCCGCCAAGCCCGATCCCATCCTGGTCGTCGACAAGGTCCTGCGGCGCTTCGGCGGCCTCAAGGCCGTCGACGTCGAGCACCTGGAGATCCAGCGGGGCGTCATCACCGGCCTCATCGGTCCCAACGGGGCGGGCAAGACCACCCTGTTCAACCTGCTCACGGGCTTCGACACCCCCGACGAGGGCACGTGGGAGTTCAACGGCGTGGACATGGCCGGCTCGGTGGCCCACCTCATGTCCTCCCGGGGCATGGTGCGGACGTTCCAGCTGACCAAGGCCCTGTCCAAGATGACCCTGCTGGACAACATGATGCTCGGCGGCATCGACCAGCGGGGGGAGAAGTTCGCGGCGTGCTTCGTCCCCGGCCTCTGGCGGACCGAGGAGGAGGCGCTGCGGGAGCGGGCCGTGGCCCTGCTCGAGCGGTTCGGCCTGGCCCACATGACCGACGAGTACGCCGGCACGCTCTCGGGCGGCCAGCGAAAGCTGCTGGAGATGGCCCGGGCCCTCATGACCGAGCCCGCCCTGGTCATGCTCGACGAGCCGATGGCCGGGGTGAACCCGGCCCTGACCCAGTCCCTGCTCGGCCACGTGAAGGCCCTGCGGGACGAGGGCATGTCGGTCATCTTCGTGGAGCACGACATGGACGTGGTCCGCGACATCAGCGACTGGGTCGTGGTGATGGCCGAGGGCGCGGTGATCGCCGAGGGCACCCACGACGACGTGACCGGGAACCGGGCGGTGATCGACGCCTACCTCGGCACCGACCACGGGGAGTCAGCCGTCGAGGGTCCCGTCACCCACGCCCACCAGGAGAGCGACATCGTGGAGGTCCGCGAAGAGGCGATCGAGCAGGGGATCCCCGATGATGGATGAGCGGCGAATCCGATCGGCGGGCCGAACGGGCCCGCAGGGCGTTGAGCCGTCAGGCGAAGCGCCATGAGCGCCGAGTTCCTCCTGGAGGCCCGGAGCCTCGTGGCCGGGTACGTGCCCGAGGTCAACATCCTCAACGGCTGTGACCTCGAGCTGCGAGAAGGCGAGTTGGTCGGCATCATCGGCCCCAACGGGGCGGGCAAGTCCACGCTGATCAAGGCCCTGTTCGGGCTCCTGACCATCCGGGAGGGGTCGGTCACCCTCCGGGGTGAGGACATCACCGGCAAGGGCGCCCACGAGCTGGTCCGGGCCGGCATCGGGTATGTGCCCCAGCGCGACAACGTGTTCTCCCGCCTGACCGTCGCCGAGAACCTGCAGATGGGCGTCTACCAGGCGCCGAAGACGTTCGCCGCCCAGCGGGAGCGGGTGTACGGGATGTTCCCCCGCCTGGCCGAGCGGGCCGACCAGCGGGCGGGGCTGCTGTCCGGTGGCGAGCGTCAGATGCTGGCCATGGGCCGGGCCCTGATGATGGAGCCCTCGGTGCTGCTCCTCGACGAGCCCTCGGCCGGCCTCAGCCCCGTACTGCAGACCGAGGTCTTCGAGCGGGCCGCCCAGATCAACCAGACGGGCGTCTCGATCATCATGGTCGAGCAGAACGCCCGTCGCTGCCTGCAGGTCTGTGATCGGGGCTACGTGCTCGACCAGGGCCAGAACGCCTACACGGACTCCGGCGAGGCCCTCCTCCACGACCCCAAGGTCATCGAGCTCTACCTCGGCACCCTGGCCAAGGCCTAGCCCGTTCGCGTTCCTACCGTCCGGTCGGGCGGGCCGAACCGATGGGGGTCGCCGGTCGTAGGCCGGAGCCTCACCGTGTCGGACGCGTTCTTCGTGTGGCACGCACGCCCGACCGCTGGGCCGAGAGGCCGAACGCGAACGAGCCGCCCCTTTCGGGGCGGCTCGCACGCTGTGGTCCGGTTTGACCGAGGGGTCTACTCCTCGATGGCCGCGAACTGGTACTCGGTCAGGCTGGCATCGATCTGGTTGTCGGGGCCGTACTGCTGGATCGCGAAGCTCGCCTCCGTGGGCTCTCCGGCATCACCGAAGGTGTAGGGACCACCCACACCGTCGTAGTCGATGTCCTCACCGTCCGCCACGAGATCACGGCACTCCTCGAAGGTGGTGCACGTGGTGCCGTCGCGGGTCACGCCGTTGATCTCGGCCGCAACCGCAACCGGATCGTCGGTCCCGGCCACCTCGGCGGCCAGGGCGGTGATGATCATGGCGTCGTAGACCTCAGGCCCGTAGGTGAAGTCCACCAGCGCCGGGTCCACCTCGAGGAGGCGGTCCTTGAACTCGTCGGAGAGCTCGGCCGACGGCAGGGTGCCCCGCACGCCTTCCAGGATCCCCGGGGTGTCGGCGAAGTTCTCACCGAGCGCGTTCCCGACGTTGCCATCGACGAGGTAGATGTTCTTGTCGCCCTGCGTGTAGCCCGCCTCGAACAGTGAGGTCAGGATCTGCGCGGACTCCTCGAAACCGATCATGACGAAGGCGTCAGGGTCGGCGGCGACGATCTCGCCCACCTCGGCGTCGAAGTTCTCGGCCGCGGGGTCGTAGACGATCCCGCCGTCGTTGGTGACTTCGGCACCGGCCTCGGCCAGCGGACCGGCCGTGAACTCGAGGAGGCCCTCACCGTAGGGATCCTGGCGCGCCATGATGCCCACCGTGGCGTTGCCGTCGGCGACGATCAGGTCCGACAGCACCCGGCCCTGGAGCACGTCGGACGGGGCGGTGCGGAAGTACAGCCCGTTGTCGTCGTAGTCCGTGAAGTCCGGGGAGGTGTTCGCCCCCGAGAACTGGATGACGTTCGCACCGGTGATCTTGTCGATGACGGTGAAGGACACCCCCGAGGAGGCGGCCCCGATGATGGCGTCGACCCCGTTGGCCAGGTGACGGTCGGTCGTCTGGTTGGCGATGTCGGTGTTGGTGTCGCCGGAGTCACCCGGGTCGAAGGTGGCATCGGCGCCGAGCACGCCGCCGGCCGCGTTGATGTCCTCGATGGCCAGCTGGGCCCCCGCTTCCTCGGGTGGCCCGAGGAAGGCGAGATCGCCGGTCTGCGGCAGCAGGCCGCCGAAGGCCAGGACCCCGTCGGCGGTGCCGCCGTCGGTTGCCGTGGTGTCACTACTGGCTTCGGTCGTGTCGCTGCTGGAGCTGTCATCGCCACCGCTGTCGTCACCGCAGGCGGCGACGATCATGGTGAAACCGAAGAACAGGGCCAGTAGACGCCACAGGCGTCCGTGCAATCGCATTTGTTTCCCCTCGGAGAGCTGCATGCCGTGGTGTCATCACCACGGAGCCGCCGATCATAGGCGGTCGGTGCGGGCCGTGCCATGGCGCAACGGGCCGGTAACAGCGGCACAATCCTGGGGACACGAGGAGGCCGGGCCGGCGTGACCACCGAACTGCTGTATCTGAGAGACGCCTACGTTCGGGCCTTCGAGGCCACGGTGGCCGAGGTCGACGGGCGTAGGGTCCGTCTGGACCGGACCGCGTTCCACCCGACCGGCGGCGGTCAGCCCCACGACACCGGGACCCTCTCGTGGCCCGGCGGCTCGGCCGCGGTCACCGAGGTGACCACGCAGGGCCCCGATGCTTGGCACGTCGTCGACGGTGACGTCCCCGAGGTCGGCGCGGCCGTGGCCGGCGAGGTCGACTGGGAGCGGCGCCACGGCCTGATGCGGACCCACACCGCCCTGCACATCCTCTGCGGGGTCATCTGGAACGAATGGGGCACCGCGGTGACGGGGGGGAACATGAGCCCCCTGGCCGCCCGCATGGACTTCGAGTTCGACCCCCTGCCCGAGGGCTTCGGGGCCCGGGTCGAGGAACTGGTCAACGCCGAGATCGCCGCTGATCGCCCGATCGAGGTGGCCTTCCTGCCTCGCTACACCGCGGTCGCCGACGAGGACCTCATCCGCACGAAGGTGAACATGATCCCCGAGTCGGTCACCGAGATCCGTGTGGTGGACATCGTGGGCCTCGACAAGCAGGCTGACGGCGGGACCCACGTGGCCTCGACGGGTGAGGTCGGGGCCATCCGGGTGATCAAGACCGAGTCCAAGGGCAAGGCCAACAAGCGCATCCGCCTCGAGGTCGTCGATGGCTGAGCAAGGCGGCGCGGCCGCGACCGTCGACCGCCTGCGCCGGGCCCTGGATGACCACGAGCGCGCGGTCGTGGCCTTCAGCGGCGGGGTCGACTCCTCCCTGCTGGCCTACGTCGCCACCGAGACCCTGGGCCCGGAGCGGGTCCTGTGCGCCACTGCCGTCTCGCCGTCCCTGGCCGCGGCCGAGCGGGCGGCCTGCCGGGGCCTGGCCGCCGACTGGGGGCTGCGCTGGCGGGAGGTCCGCACCGACGAGATGGCCCGGGCCGCCTACCGGACCAACGACGGCGACCGCTGCTTCTGGTGCAAGGACGCCCTGATGGACGCCCTCGGTCCCCTGGCCGACGAGATCGACGCCACCGTTCTGCTCGGCGTCAACGTCGACGACCTGGGTGACCACCGCCCGGGCCAGGAGGCGGCCCGCCGGCGCGGCGCCCGCTTCCCTCTGGTCGAGGCCGGCCTGTGCAAGGACGAGGTCCGCACGGCGGCCCGGGGCCTGGGCCTGGCCGTGTGGGACAAGCCGGCGGCTCCCTGCCTGGCCTCCCGGGTGCCCTACGGCACCGAGGTCTCGGTGGGGGTGCTCGGCCAGGTCGAGCGGGCCGAGGCCGGCCTGCGGGCCCTCGGCCTCGGTGACCTGCGGGTCCGCCACTACGACGACCTGGCCCGCCTCGAGGTCCCCGTCGCCACGCTGGGCGCGGTCCTGGGCCGGCGGGCCGACGTGGTGGCCGTCGTCCGCGCCGCCGGCTACCGGTACGTCACGCTGGACCTCGAGGGTCTGCGGTCGGGCAACCTCAACGGCGCCCTGGGGCTGGAGGGCGGCGGACCTACCAGTGACCGGTGCCGGGGGCGCCCTTGAAGGGGCCGACCACCGACGAGGTGATCCAGCCGCCGTAGAAGTCACCCTCGTTGGTCTCGACTCGCTCGTCGTCGACCCAACAGGCGTCCATCGCCCGGGGGTAGAAGGCCAGGTGGTCGGTGATGGTCACGAAGGCGGGGGCCGGGTCGGGGTAGGACCAGGCCCCGTCCGGGGCGACCCGGTCGCCCACCCGGACCGTCCAGTAGTCGGCGTGGCCCTTCCATTCACAGAAGCTGTGTCGCGCCGTGCGCTCGAGGTACTCGAGGGCCACGTCCTCGGGCGGGAGGTAGAAGGCGGGCGGCTGGCTCGTCTCCAGGACCCGGACGGCCCGGGTGGACGCCGCGATCAACATCCCGCCGAACTCGACCCGCACTCGCCGATCGGTGGGCTCGGCCCGAGGGGGCCGCGGGTAGTCCCAGACCGATTCCTGGCCGGGACCGGGTGGGATGCGGGTGGGGCGGAGGGTCATGCCCGCCAGGATGGCCGAATGGACGAGGACATGGACCGCGCCCTGGCCGAGAAGGCGGAGGCGTTGGCCGACGCGATCGAGGTCGCGGTGGGCCCGTGGCTGATCGGCGCCGTCCGCCGGATCGCCGCCGCCCAGCGCCTGGCCGGCGGGGACCGCTTCGTGTTGGCCGCGGAGACGGCGGCCAAGCAGGCCAAGGCCGAGGTCATGCCCCGCATCCGGGAGCTGCTGGGCACCGACATCGATGCCCAGGCCACGACGCCGCTGACGCTGCTCCGCGAGGGGATCGGGCCGGCGACCGCCCTCCTGGTCGAATTCGGGGCCCGGCCGGCGAGGCGGGAGGACTTCGCCGTGCGGGCCTTCCCCCAGGACCTCTTCGGCCTCGCCCCGGCGGCGTTCGAGGACGTGGCCCCGGAACTGCGGGACCCCGGTATCGAGTGGGGCGCGGCGAAGGCCTTCGTGCACCTCCGTCGCCGTCGGGCCGAGGGGGTCGCCTAGAGGCGAGCGGTCGGGCTGGGGAAAGAACTCGCCGCGAGGTCGAGGACTGTGCCCACCGAATCGGTAGGTGCAGTCCTCGACCTCGGTCAGCGGGTCACTCGCGACCGTTCAGTGTGAGAACCGACGACTCGCACACCCCCGACCCCGGGCAGGAAGCCCTAGTCGTCCTCGGCGGGCGGGAGGGCGCCGGTCAAGGCGTTCACGGTGGCCTCCAGCAGCCAGCCCAGGTACTCGTAGGCCGCCTGGGCCGGCGCCTCCGGGTCGTCGGGGTCGATCGGGTCGGTGTCGTCCTCGGACACGTCGAGGCGGGTGCCGAGGACCAGGCGCAGGTCGTTGAAGGTCCGCAGCCAGGTGCCGAGCTGCTCCTCGTCGAGCGAGGGCAGGACGATCGTCTCCTCCACCTGGTCGATGGCCGCCAGCCGCCGGGCCAGGAGGTCGTCGTGGACCATGGCCTGGTACTCGGCCTCGAGATCGTCGCGGCCGGCGTAGGCGGTGGGGAAGAGGCGGCGGACCCCGGACTCGTCGGTGATCTGGCCGCCCCCCTCGATCTTGAGCAGGGTGCGGAGCTGGGCCAGCAGGGACTTGAGCAGGATCTGCTCGGGCTCGCTCAGCCGGATCTTGAACGAGCCGTCCCGCTCCCGTCGGATCGGCCCACCGCCGATGCCGAAGGCCACAGCTACGCGTCCTCCTGCTGCATCGTCGCCCAGAGGCCGTGCTCGTGGAGGCGGAACACGTCCAGCTCGGCCTTCTCCCGGGTCCCGTTCGACACGACGGCCCGGCCCTTCTCGTGCACGTCCAGCATCAGGCTCGTGGCCTTCTCCAGCGAGTAGCCGAACAGCTTCTGGAAGACGTAGGTCACGTAGGACATGAGGTTGATGGGGTCGTTCCAGACCAGGACGATCCACGGCCGGTCGGGGTCGATGTCATCGGCGACGTCGGGCACGTCGACCTCGGCCGGGCTGGTGCTCATTGGTCCACCAAGACCGGCTCGGTCGGGGGGGCCGGGGTGACCGGCGCGGGGTCGACCGTCCAGAGGGAGAGGTGGAGTTGGAGCACGGTGATCCACACCAGCGTGGCCCCGAACACGTGGAGGCCGACCAGTACCTCGGGCACGCCGTTGAAGTACTGGATGTAGCCGACGGTGATCTGGGCGGCGACGGCGGCGAGCACCGGCCGGCCCCGGCGGGTGCGGACCAGGAGGACCAGGAGCAGGGCGGTCAGCAGCCAGGCGAACCCCCCGTGCACCCGCGCCACCTCGCGGATGGCGAAGGGCAGGCGGTCGACATCGGGGTCACCGCCGTGCGGACCGGTCCCGGTGACCATCGTCCCGACGAAGACGACGACCGCCGTCACCGCCACCGCGGCCCAGCCCAGCCGGATCGTCCACGGCGTGACGTCGGGCCGGCGGGCGCCGAGGTCGGGCTCCCCGGCCCGGTGGTGCAGGACCACGGCGTCGGCCACCAGCGCCAACGAGAGCAGGAAGTGGGCCATCACGGCCGGCGGGGTGAGCTCCAACAGCACGGTGATCCCGCCCAGCACGATCTGGGCCACGACGCCGGCGACCAGCCCCCACGACAGCAGGGTGAGGTCACGGCGCCGGGGGGTCCGCCGCATCGAGCCGAGCACCGCGGCGGCCACGGCGACCGACACGAGGCCGGTGATCGTCCGGTTGACGAACTCGATGATCTCGGGGGTCTCCCGGAACTTCGAGACGATCTGGTCGCCGTCGCAGGTGGGCCAATCGGGGCACCCGAGCCCCGATCCGGTGAGCCGGACGGCGGCGCCGGTCACGACGATGAACACCAGGGCCACCAGAGCCACGGCGGTCACCCGGCGGTACGCCACCGGGGTCAGTTCGAGCCGCGTCACGACCGGCAAGGCTACGGACGCCCGGCGGCGGACCACCAGTGACGCTGCGCAGCCGCTCGCGGCGAGGTCGTCGGAAGCGGGCGTGGCCCGCAGGAGTCGTGCATTCGACGGCGAGATACATAGAGTCGGGCCTCGCATGGCGGTCACGACCCTCACGTCGACGCGGTCCCGGATCGGGGCGTACGTCGCCCTCACCAAGCCGAGGATCATCGAACTCCTGCTCGTGACCACCGTGCCGGTGATGTTCGTGGCCAACCAAGGCGTGCCCCCGCTGTACCTGGTCGTGGTGACCGTCCTCGGCGGCTCACTGGCCGCCGGTGGGGCCAACGCCATCAACATGGTGGTCGACCGCGACATCGACGCCCTGATGGAGCGCACCCGGAACCGCCCACTGGTCACCGGCGAGATGACCCCCCCGGCCGCCCTGAGCTTCGCCCTCGGCCTCGAGGTCGCCGCCTTCGCCCTGCTTTGGTCGAGGGTCAACCTGCTGAGCGCGGTGCTGGCCGTCTCGGCCTGCCTCTTCTACGTCTTCGTGTACACGCTCTGGCTGAAACGGACCTCCCGCCAGAACATCGTCATCGGCGGGGCGGCGGGCGCCGTGCCCACGCTGATCGGCTGGACCGCGGTCACCGGTCAGCTGGCCTGGGCCCCGGTCGTGCTCTTCGCCGTGATCTTCTTCTGGACCCCGCCCCACTTCTGGGCGCTGGCCATCCGCTACCGCGAGGACTACTCGGCGGCGGCGGTCCCGATGCTCCCGTCGGTCGCCGACGACGAGACGGTGGGCCGCCAGATCGTGGCCTACACGGTGGTCGTGTGGGCCCTCAGCCTGGTCTTCATCCCGGTGGCCGGCATGGGCCTGCTCTACTCGGCCGCCGCGGTCGTGCTGGGGGCCTTGTTCACGGTCCAGAGCGTGCGGTTGCGCGCCGACCCCACCCCGGAGCGGGCCATGGCCCTGTTCCACTGGTCGATCACCTACGTGAGCCTCCTCTTCGGCGTCATGGCGGTGGATCCGCTGCTGTCATGACGATTCCCTCCGTTCCGGACCCCCTGTGTAAAGTCCCGAACCGGCCATGACCGTGACCGAGACCCCATCGTCCTCGCCCCCCGAGACGACCCGCGACAGCGATCCCACCGACGCCGGCACCCGTCGCGCACCGAGTGGGTTGGCCGCGGTTCTCGGCACCGGCGACCACAAGAGCATCGGCCGCCTCTGGATCGGCGCCTCGGCGATCCTCCTGCTGCTCACGGTGGTGGTCGGCGTCCTCCTGAGCATCGAGCGGGTGACCGTCGACGAACTCGAGGTCCTCGGCAACGACCACGTCCTCCAGTTCTTCTCCCTCTACCGGGTGGGGCTCACCTTCCTGGTGGTCTTGCCCCTCTTCATCGGTCTGGCCACCGTGATCGTCCCGCTGCAGGTGGGGGCGTCGACCATCGCCTTCCCCCGGGCCGCGGCCGGCGCACTCTGGACCTGGCTCGGCGGCGCCGTGCTCCTGCTGCTCAGCTACGCCATCGACGGCGGGGTCGCCGCCACCGAGAACCTGGAGCCCGACGCCATCGCCCTCGGCCTGCTCGGCCTCGGCCTCGTCATCGCCGGGCTGCTCCTGGCCTCGGTCTGCGTGATCACCACGGTCATCGCCCTGCGGCCGCGCCACATGTCGCTGCTACAGGTCCCCCCGTTCGCCTGGTCGATGCTGGTGGCCGGCGTGGTGTGGCTGCTCTCGCTGCCGGTGCTCCTGGGCGGGCTGCTGTTGGCCTACCTGGACCTGCGCTACGGCCAGGTCCTCTTCGCCCAGCCCTCGGAGCTCTTCGGGCGTCTCGAGTGGGCGTTCAGCCAGCCGCAGGTCTACGCCATGGCCATCCCCGTCCTCGGCGTGGCCGCCGAGATCGTGCCCGTGTCCGCCGGCGTCGTCCAGCGGGGCCGCGGGGCGCTCTGGGCCGGCATCGGCGGCTTCGGCATCCTGGCCTTCGGCGCCTGGGCGCAGCCCTTCTACCGGCCCGAGTTGGTCGAGGAGGCGCTCTACATCGGCGTGGCCTTCGCCATCGGCCTGCCCGTGCTGGTGGTGCTCGGCGGGATGGCCGACAGCACCCGTCAGGCCCGACCCAAGCTCCGCCCCGCCTTCCTCCTCGCCGTGCTCGGCCTCTTCCTGCTGCTGGCGGCCGTGGGGGCCGGCGCCGCCGCCGTCGTCAAGGCCTTCGACCTGCTCGGCACCAGCTGGGTGGTCGGCCAGATGGACCTGGTCTTCGCCGCCACCCTCGTGGCCGCCACCGCCGCCGTGTGCTGGTGGGCTCCCAAGATCTGGGGTCGCCAGGTCCCGTCGACCCTGGCCTTCGCCGCCGGGCTCCTGCTGGCCGGTGGCGGCATCGTGCTCGCGGCCGCCGAGGGCGTCGCCGGGATCCTCGACCAGCCCGCCTTCTCCTTCGCCGGCTTCGACCCCCGCGACGGCGTCGACACCTTCAACCTGATCGCCGCCGTCGGGTCGGCCGTGCTCGCCCTCGGCGCCGTGGTCGCCGTCCTCGGCCTCGTGCGGGTGATGGTGGGCCGCGGCACCGATGACGACGCCACCGACCCCTGGGGCGGCCAGACCCTCGAGTGGTCGGCCCCGTCCCCGCCGCCGCCGGGAAACTTCTCCGACCCCGTGCCCGAGGTGACCTCGGCCACGCCCCTGGTCGCCGCCGAGGAAGGGGCGTAGATGTCCACGACCGCTGAGCACGTGGGGACCGAGCCGATGTACCCCGCCCTGGCCGCCCCCCCGGCCCCGGCCCGACCGCGGGTACTGCTGGTGGGCACCGTGCTGGGATCCTCGGCCGTGGTCATGGCCTTCGCCGCGCTCATCGGCGCCTACGTCGCCGTGCGGGCCGGTACCGACGGGGCCTGGCTGCCCGATGGTGTAATCATCCCGCTCTCGCCGGGCAACATGGCCGCGGTCACCCTGCTCATGTCGGTGATCACCCTGCAGTGGGCCCGGTACGCCATTGCCAACGACGATCGGCCCAACGCCTACGTCGCCCTGGGCCTGACGCTGGTCCTCGGCCTGGCGTACATCAACTCCATCGTCTACCTCCTCACCCAGATGGGGGCGGCGATCGCCCGCAGCGTCCCCGAGTTCATGATCTACGCCATCAGCGGCTTCCACATCGCCACGATCATCGCGGCCATGGTCTTCGTCGCCCTGATGGCGTTCCGCACCCTCGGGGGCCAGTACTCCGGGCGGGACAGCGAGGGCGTCGCCGCCGCCGCCGTCTTCTGGAACGCCTCGGTCGCGATCTACCTCGTGATCTGGTACGCCGTCTACGTGACCAAGTAGGAGCTCATGGTTGGTACCGGCTCTCGTCTGTTCTTCGCCTACGCCGTTCTCGCCTTCCTCGGCGCCGCGGTGTACGGCCTCGCCAGTGGTGGTGACGTCGTGGGCGTCATCTCGTTGGGCTACAAGGGCGGGGTCGGTGAGCACTTCGGCTATGCCGTGCTCACCCTCCTGGGCACCACGTCCCTGGTCCTGGGGCTGTTCACCGTCGCCCTCCGGGACGCCGATCCCGACGCCACCGCCGCGCTCCAGGCCGGTGACGCCCTGCCCGAGGTGGCGGCCCCGACGTCGGCCAGTCCCTGGCCGCTGGTGGGGGCCTTCGGGCTGGTGGTCACCGCCCTCGGCCTGGTCGTCGGGTCCGGGCTCTTCGCCCTCGGCCTGGTGCTGCTCGCGGTCACGGCCGTCGAGTGGGCGGTCCAGGTGTGGGCCGACCGGGCGACCGGTGACCCCGAGGTGAACCAGGCCATCCGCAACCGCCTCATGGCGCCCGTGGAGATCCCGGTCGGCGCCGTGCTCGTGATCCTCTTCGTGGTCCTCGGCGTCTCCCGCGTGCTGCTCGCGGTCTCGCCGATCGCCGCTGTGGTCATCGCCTCGGCCGCGGCCACGCTGATCGTGGTCGGCGCCGTGGTCGTGTTCATCCGGCCCCAGCACAGCCGCGCATTGGCCACCGCCTTCCTTCTGATGGGGGCCTTGGCCGTCATCGGGGGAGGGATCGCCGGCGTGGCCGCCGGCGAGCGCGACTTCCACGAGGAGCCGGCCCCCGAGGCCGGGCAGTGAAGGCGTGGCGGACTTGGATGCCTCCGATCCGTTGGGTCACACTCGGCCGGTGAGGTCCTCCCGCCCGCGCGCTCTGGCCGTCAGCCTGTTCGTGGTGCTGGTCGCCGCCGGCTGCGCCAGTGACGCCCCGCTGGACACGATGAACCCGCAGGGACCCGAGTCCCGGGCCATCGACAACCTGCTCAACCCGGTCCTGCTCATCGCCGGACTGGTGTTCCTCTTCGTCGAGCTGGGGATCGTCTTCCTCGTGATCCGCTACCGGCGGCACAAGGACGACGTCGTGGGCGCCGAAGACGAGGAGTTCCCCGAGCAGACCCACGGGAACCTGGTGCTGGAGTTGGGTTGGACGATCCTGCCCGCCGTGATCCTGGCCTTCGTGGCCGTCGCCACCCTCACCACCTTGTTCGACCTGGCCGACGAGCCCGAGAACGCCCTCGAGATCGACGTCGTGGGCCAGCAGTGGTGGTGGGAGTTCCAGTACGACGTCGACGGTGACGGCGAGTACGACTTCCGGACCGCCAACGAGATGGTCATCCCCGCCGGGGAGCCGGTCAACCTCGACATCACGTCGCGGGACGTGATCCACAGCTTCTGGATCCCCGCCCTGAACGGCAAGCGGGACGCCGTGCCCGGGCGCCACAGCCCCCTGACCATGGAGGCCGACGATCCCGGCTCCTACTGGGGCCAGTGCACCGAGTTCTGCGGCCTCTCCCATGCCAACATGCACATGCGGGTCATCGCCCTGCCCCAGGACGAGTACGACGCCTGGCTCGAGAACCAGGCCCGTCCGGCCGAGGCGGCCACCGGCGACGCCGTCGCCGGCGAAGAGCTCTTCTCGTCGTCGTGCACCTCCTGTCACCAGGTCCGGGGCCTCAATGACGACTACACGGGGGCGGCCACCGTGTCCGGCACCGCCCCGGAGCTGACCCACCTGATGTCGCGCTCGACCTTCGCCGGATCGGCGTTCCGCCTCTACGCGCAGGCCGACGACGCCGACGTGGCCGACATCTACACCCACCTCGCCGAGGAGGGCACGTTCAACCGGGTGCAGCTCGAGGCCTGGTTGCGCAACCCGCCGGGTGAGCTGCCCATGTACGCCGACACGGCGACCTTGAACGGCGCCCTGCCCCGCGGGATGCCGAACCTGCAGCTGGGCGAAGAGCAGATCGACCAGCTCGTGGCCTACCTACAGACCCTGGACTGAGGCTCCCCGTGGCAATCACCGAAGAACGCCCACTCGCCCTGCCCGCCGCCGACGGCGGTGACGACGACTTCCAGCCGCTCGGCATCTTCCGGCGTCCGGCCACGGCCACCGGCTGGCGGAGCTGGGTCACCACCGTCGATCACAAGCGGATCGGCGTCATGTACGGCGTCATCGCCTTCTTCTTCTTCCTGGTCGGTGGCAGCGAGGCCCTGCTCATCCGCACCCAGCTGGCCCGGCCGGGTAGCTCCCTGCTCTCGGCCAACACCTACAACCAGGTGTTCACCATGCACGGCATCACCATGGTGTTCCTGGTGGTCATGCCCATGGCCGCGGCCTTCGCCAACTACCTGCTGCCCCTGCAGATCGGGGCCCGGGACGTCGCCTTCCCCCGGATGAACGCCTTCAGCCTGTGGTGCTTCCTGGGCGCGGGCATCTTCGTCAACACCAGCTGGTTCCTCGGCGGCGGCGCCGACGGCGGCTGGTTCGCCTACGCCCCGAACACCGGGGTCGTGTTCTCGCCCACCCACGGCCTCGACTTCTTCACCATCGGCCTGCTCATCGCCGGTATCGCCTCGCTGGTCAGCGCCGTCAACCTGACCGTGACCGTGCTCAACATGCGGGCCCCGGGCATGGACATGATGAAGATGCCGGTCTTCACCTGGATGATCCTGGTCGTGCAGGTCCTGCTGGTCCTGGCTCTGCCGGTCATCACCGTGGCCCTCATCCTGCTCACCCTGTGCCGCCTGTTCGGCGCCAATTTCTTCGACGTCTCCCAGGGCGCCGACCCGCTGCTCTGGCAGCACCTGTTCTGGATCTTCGGGCACCCCGAGGTCTACATCCTGATCCTGCCCTCCTTCGGCATCGTGTCCGAGGTCATCCCCGTCTTCAGCCGCAAGCCCATCTTCGGCTACCCGTTCATGGTCGCGTCGGGCATCGCCATCGGGTTCATGGGCTGGGGCGTGTGGGCCCACCACATGTTCGCCTCGGGCCTGGGCCCGATCTCGGTGGCCGCCTTCTCGCTGTCCACGATGTTCATCGCCGTGCCCACCGGGGTGAAGATCCTCAACTGGATGGCCACCATGTGGGGGGGCAAGCTCCAGTTCACGACGGCGATGCTCTTCTCGATCGGCCTGGTGGGCATGTTCACCATCGGCGGCCTGTCGGGGGTGACCCACGCCGTGGCCCCGGCCGACACCCAGCAGACCGACACCTACTACATCGTCGCCCACTTCCACTACGTGCTCTTCGGCGGGGCGATGATGGGCCTCTTCTCGGGCTTCTACTTCTGGTGGCCCAAGATCTTCGGTCACTTCCTGGACGAGAAGATGGGCAAGGTCCACTTCTGGCTGATGCTCATCGGCTTCAACCTGACGTTCGGTCCCATGCACATCCTGGGCCTGCAGGGCATGTCCCGCCGGATCTACACCTACGAGGAGGGCCTCGGCTTCGACGCCTGGAACATGGTGGCCAGCATCGGGGCCTTCGTCATCGCCGTCTCGGTGCTGGTGTTCCTGGCCAACGTGGTCCGCAGCCGGCGCGGGGCCGCCGACGCGCTGCCGCCGGGGCCCGACCCCTGGGACGCCCGCAGCCTCGAGTGGATGCTCCCGTCGCCCACCCCGGCCCACAACTTCGACGAGATCCCCACCATCACCCAGCTCGACGAGTTCTGGCACCGCAAGTACGGCACGGACGAGAACGGGCGCACGGTGCGCATCGCCGCGACCGAGGACGTGACCCAGAAGGGCGACGCCACCGACGTCCACCTGCCGTCGCCGTCCTACTGGCCCCTGGTGGTCGCCTTGGGCCTGCCCCTCATCGGCTACGGGCTGATCTTCAACCTGGCCTGGGCCGTCCCCGGGGCGCTCCTCGTACTGGGCGGCATCTACGGCTGGGGCCTCGAGCCCGCCGACGACGACGAGAACCCGCCCCACCACCATGCCCCGGCCCCCGAACTCGAGGCCGGTGCGGAGCCGGGATCGACCGAGAGCGAGGAGGCCGCCGGTGACTGACACCGCCGTCACCGCCCCGACCGAGCCCCCCGCCGGCGGCCACGCCACCAGTACGGGGCTGTCGAACGAGAAGCTGGGGATGTGGGTCTTCCTGTCCTCGGAGTGCCTGCTCTTCGGCGCCCTCATCTCCACCTACCTGCTGCTGCACGACCGGTCGGTGGAGGGCCCGACACCCAAGGACGTCTACGACATCCCGTTCACGTCGGTCTCCTCCTTCGTGCTCCTCATGAGCTCGTTGACCATGGTGCTGGCCGTCTCGGCCCTGACCCGGGGCGACATGCGCCGGAATCGGCTGTGGCTGCTGACCACCGCCCTGCTGGGGACGATCTTCATCGGTGGCCAGGTCTACGAGTTCACCTCATTCGTGCGCGAGGGCCTGGGCTTCACCACCAACATCTTCGGCTCCGCCTTCTACACGCTGACCGGCTTCCACGGTGTCCACGTCACCGTCGGCATCCTCATGCTGCTGTCGCTGGTCGGCCTGTCCCTGCGGGGGAACCTCAGCCAGGAGCGGGCCGAGACGGTCGAGATCATCGGCCTGTACTGGCACTTCGTGGACGTGATCTGGATCGTCATCTTCACCGTCGTCTACCTGGCAGCCTGAGGTCACGATGAGCACCACCGACACCACCGACGTCGAGGCGTACGACGCGCTGCCGACCGAACCGGACCAGACCGGCGGCTACCACCCGACCGAAGTCCTCTACGTCAAGATCGCCATCATCCTCGCCCTCATCACCGCGGCCGAGATCAGCACCTACCTGGTCGACTGGGGCCCGGCGCACCTCCCGGCCCTCATGGTGATGATGGTCGTGAAGTTCGCGCTGGTCATCGGCTTCTTCATGCACCTGCGCTTCGACAACCGGATCTTCACCTGGGTGTTCATCGCCGGGCTGGCCCTGGCGGTGGCGGTCTACATCGTCATGATCACCACGTTCCGCTACTGGCAGAACCTGTAGGTGGTGCCGGTGCTGGCCGCCAACGAGGCCGCCTGGCGCTGGCAGCCGCACCCGGAGGTCTGGCTCCTGGTGCTCGGCGTCGTCGCCCTCTGCCTCTACGTGACCCGCGTCATCGGCCCCAAGTGCGTGCCCGCCGGCCAACCCGCCCTGTCCCGGGCCCAGACCGTCAGCCTGGTCGCCGGGATCCTCACCCTCTGGATGGCCTCGGACTGGCCCCTGCACGACCTCGGCGAGGAGTACCTGTTCTCGCTGCACATGACCCAGCACCTGTTGCTCAGCTACGTGATGCCGTTGCTCTTCCTGCTGGCGACACCCCCCTGGCTGGCCCGCCTGGTCGTCCCCGAGGGCTCCGCGTCCTACCGGTGGCTGCACCGGTTCTCCCGGCCCCTGGTCGCCGGCCTGCTCTTCAACGGCGTGGTCATCTTCACGCACTGGCCGGCGCTGGTGAACAAGGTGGTGACCAACGGCCCCATGCACTACGGGATCCACATCCTCGTGGTCGCCAGTGCCGTGCTCATGTGGATGCCGGTGTTCGGGCCGTTCGCCGAGTGGCGCATGTCCAGCCCGGCGGCGATGGCCTACCTCTTCGCCATGTCGCTGCTGCCCACGGTGCCGGCCTCGTGGCTGATCTTCGCCGACGGCTCGGTCTACAACGTCTACGACACGCCGTTCCGGCTCTGGGGCGTGTCGGTCACCTCCGACCAGCAGGCCGCCGGCGTGGTCATGAAACTGGTCGGCGGCTCGTACCTGTGGATGCTGATCGGTGTCGTCTTCTTCCGGTGGGCCTACGCCCAGCAGAGTGGCGACCCGGTGCGCATGGCCCGCACCCGCACGCCGCGATGGGACCCGAGCGACGAGGCGCTGACCTACGACGCCGTCCAGGCCGCCTTCGACGCCGCGGGATCGGCGCCGACCGAGCACCCGACCACGGCCTGATCCGGCCGACCCGGAGACCGCCCGTGATCCTCGAAGCCAAGACCGTCATCGTCTCGGGCGCGGGCCCGGGCCTCGGGGGCGAGGTGGCCCGACTCGCTTTCCGGGACGGGGCCGATGTCGTCGTCGCCGCCCGTTCGGCCGACCAGTTGGCCGCCGCCGCGGCCACGTTGGACCCGTCGGGGGACCGGGTCCTGGCCGTTCCCACCGACATCTGCGATCTCGGGGCCTGTGAGGCCCTCGTGGCCGCTGCCACGGAGCGCTTCGGGGCCGTCCATGCCGTGGCCCAGGTGGCTGCGGTCGACACCGCCCGCGGCAACCTGGCCGCCTCCACCGACGACGACTGGCGGCGCTGCTTCGACACCAACGTGGTCGGCTCCATGAACCTCGTCCGGGCCGCGACCCCCGCCCTACGGGCGGCCGGCGGGGGGGCCGTGGTCCTCATCGGGTCGCAGTCGGCGGTCCTGCCGCCCTCGGCGATGCCCCAGATCGCCTACGCCGCCTCCAAGGGCGCCCTGCTGTCGGCCATGTACCACCTGGCCGACGAACTGGGGCCGGACCACATCCGGGTCAACACCGTCATCCCCACCTGGATGTGGGGCCCACCCGTGCAGATGTACGTGGACTGGCAGTCCGGCAAGCGGCGGGTCCCGGCCGAGGAGGTCGTGGGCGAGATCACGGCCAACATGTCGATTCCCGAGATCCCGGCCGACGAGGACGTGGCCGAGGCCGTGGTCTGGCTCTGCTCGGACCGGGCCCGCATGGTCACCGGTCAGTCCCTGATGGTCAACGCCGGCGAGTTCAAGCGCTGACCCGTCGGGCCTCAACTCCCGAGGCCTGACGCCTCCGGTTCAGCCGCGGGCGCAGGAGGCGCCGAAGCTGCGGTCGCCGACGGCCCAGCCAGGACGCTCACCCTGGGGCCAGAAGTCGCCGGTGTGGAGGTCCTGGTCGTAGTCCACCGGCGCCGGGCCACCCGCGGCGATGTGGCGGACGGCGGCGACGAGGCGGTCCACGTCCGCCGGCGAGGTCGACAGGCCGGCGCTGGCGCGGACCGCCCCGGGGATCTCGCGACGGTCACCCCGCAGCACGGCCCGGCGGTAGGCGGCGACCTCATCGGCGTCGAGGCCGAGGAGGCGCAGCAGGTAGGGGTGGGCGCAGAAGCAGCCGTGGCGGACGCCGATCCCGAACTCGGCGCTCAGTCGAGCGGCCACGAGGGCGTGGGGGATCTCCGCCACCGTGAAGGTCGCCGTCGGCAGGGTCGGCGTGTCGAGGTCGGGGCCGAGGACCCGGACCCCGGGGACGGCGGCCAGGGCGGTGCGCAGGTGCGCGGCCACCTCGTCGTCATGGGCCTTCACGGCCTCCCAGCCGATGGCCGTCAGCTCGTCCATGGCGGCGTGCAGGGCCACGGCCCCGATCACGTTCGGGGAGCCGGCCTCCTCCCGCTCCGGTGGATCGGTCCAAATCACCTCGTCCAGGTCGACCAGATCCACCGCGCCGCCACCGGCCAGGAAGGGATCGCCGTCGGCGAAGGCGGACCGGGGGCCGACGAGCACGCCGGTGCCGAACGGGGCGTACATCTTGTGGCCACTCCAGGCCAGGAAGTCGGCGGCGGCGGGCAGGCGACCGTGAGGCGCCAGTTGGGCGGCGTCGACGAGCACGGGGACACCGCGGTCGTGGGCGGCGGCGATGATCTCGTCCAGCGGCGGCCGCCAGCCGGTGACGTTGGAGGCCGCAGTGACGGCGAGCAGGGCCGGCGGGCGGCCGTCGTCGAGCTGGGCGATCACGTCGGCCACGGAGAAGGTTCCCTCGGTGCCGCACTCCACGAAGCGGCGACCACAGGCCCTGGCCCAGGGCAGGAGGTTGGCGTGGTGCTCGACCACCGTGGTGACCACCACGTCGTCCGGACTCAGGCGGAGCCGGTAGGCGAGGTGGTTGATGGCTTCGGTGGTGTTGCGGCAGAGGATGGCCACGTCGTCGCCTTCAGGCGAACGCCCGGCGTAGCGGAGGGCGGCCTCGCGGGCCCGCTCGTAGGCCGTCGTGGCTTCCCGGGACCGGTAGCCCGCGCCCCGGTGGACACTGGAGTACCGCGGGAGGAAGTCGTTGACCCGCTGGGCCACGGCGGGCAGGGCGGGGGTCGACGCCCCGGCGTCCAGGTTCAGGTAGGGGCGGTCGACCCCGTCCACGCAGGGCACGGGGTCGCCGTCGCCGAGCAGGTGGACGGGCAGGGCGGGGGTGTCGGTCATCGGCGTCTCACTCCCAACGGAACCAGCGGACGGCGGCGGCCGGGGCGGCGATCGCCCAGGCGACGAGGACGAACCAGGACCGCGTGGCGATCTCGCCGCCGGGGGTCAGGGCGCCGGTCGTGATGTCGGCCAGCGCGGCGGCGGGCAGGAGCTCGGCCACGGTGCGCACCGCATCGGGCAGCTCGTCGAGCGGGATGACCATGCCGCCCAGGAGGAGGAGGAGGAGGTAGAGCCCGTTGGCGAGGGCGAGGGTCATCTCGCCCCGGAGCGTGCCCGCCATCCAGAGGCCGAGCCCGGCGAAGGCAACCGTGGCCAGGACGGCCCCGGCCACGGCGAGGGGGATGCCGGCGACGTCGGGGTCCCAGCCGAGGAGGAGGGCCACCACGGTCAGGATCGCCACCTGCACCACCAGGACCAGCCCGATGGCGATCGTCTTGCCGCCCAGCAGCCGCCCGCGCCCGAGGGGCGTGGCCCCCAGGCGCTTGAGGACCAGGTACTGGCGCTCGAAGCCGGTGGCGATGGCCAGGTTGACCATGGCGGTGGACATGACGGCGAGGGCCAGCACGCCCGGCGCGAGGAAGGCCACGGGGTCGTCGCCGTCGATGGGCAGCACGTCGACCACGCAGAAGAACACGAGCAGGCCCACGGGGATGCCCAGGGTGAGCAGCAGTGATTCGCCCCGACGCAGGGACAGCGTGGTCTCGATGCGGGCCTGGGCGGCCAGAGCGGTTCGGTGCCTCAGTGTCCCGCCCTCCTGGCGTCTGCGCCGCCGGGCCGGGCGGCCCCCGTTGCGCTCACGGCGCGTCCTCCCGGGTGAGGCGGAGGAAGACGTCCTCGAGGTGCTGGCGTCCGGCCCGCAGGTCACCCAGGGCCAGGTCGCGCTCGGCCAGCCAGGCGGTGAGGGTGGCCACGGTGCGGGGGGTGGGCTCAGCCGACACCCGGTACTCGCCGTCGGTCTCCTCGGTGACCGGGGCGCCGAGGGTGGCGCTCAAGGCGGCCACGTCCAGCCTGGCCGGGGCGGCGAAGCGGATCTCGGCCGCGGGGGCGCTCATCAACTCGGCCGGGGTCCCGTCGGCCACGACCCGGCCCCGGTCCACGATGACGACCCGGTCGGCGACCTTCTCGGCCTCGGCCAGGTCGTGGGTGGCGAGTAGGACGCAGACCCCGGCGTCGCGCTGGCTCTTGACCACGTCCCGCACGAGCAGGCGGCCGTCGACATCGAGACCGGCGGTGGGCTCATCGAGGAAGGCCACCTGGGGCCGACCGACCAGGGCCAGGGCGAGAGCGAGTCGCTGCTGCTGGCCCCCGGACAGACGGCGGGCCGTGGCCTCGGCCTGGCCCTCCAGCCCCACCCGGCGGAGCAGGTCGGCCGGGTCGGCGGGCTCGTCGTAGTAGGCGGCGAAGAGGTCGAGGACCTCGGCGGTGCGGATACCCGGGTAGAGGCCGCCCTCCTGCAGCATCACACCGATGCGGCCGACGACGGTGGCGTGGTCGGCGAGGGGGTCCTGGCCCAGCACGCGCACCGTGCCCCCGGTCGGCCGACGGAAGCCCTCCAGGGCCTCGATGGTGGAGGTCTTACCCGCCCCGTTCGGCCCCAGCAGGGCCACGACTTCGCCCGCCGCGGCCGAGAACGACATTCCGTCCACCGCCACGACGTCGCCGTAGGTGATCTGCAGGTCCCGGACCTCGACCGCCGACGCTTGGCTCACGATCGGACGCTACCGACTGGCCCCGTACCGGACGCAGGCCGAAAGGCCCGGGTTCGGAGGGTGGGCGGCGGTACCTTCCCTCCGGTGATCGACGTCCGCCTGATCCGCAGTGACCCCGAAGCGGTCAAGGCCGCCCTGGGGCGCCGGGGCGAGGACCTCGCGCCGATCGACCGGGTGGTCGACCTCGACCGCCGCCAGCGGGAGCTGGTCCAGGAACGGGACGAGATCCGCCACCGGGTGAAGGCCTTGTCCAAGGAGGTCGGCGACCTCCGGAAGGCGGGTGAGACCGAGCAGGCCGAAGCCCTGCAGGCCGAGAGCCGCGACCTCGGCGACCGGGCGACGGCGCGGGCCGAGGAGGCCGACGGCCTGGCCGAGGAGGTCCGCCGGATCCTCCTCCTGGTCCCGAACCTGCCCTCGGCCGATGCCCCCGACGGGGCCACCGAGGATGACAACCCCGTCCTGCGCCAGGGGGGGCCGGACCCCGACGGCTACGCCGATCACCAGCGGGTGCCCCACTGGGAGACCGGTGAGGCCCTCGGCGTGCTGGACGTCGAGCGGGGCGTCAAGCTGGCCGGGTCGATGTTCGTGGCCTTCCGAGGGCTCGGGGCCACGCTCGCCCGGGCCCTCTGCCAGTTGGCCCTGGACCGCAATGCCGACCTCTACGAGGAGGTGCGGCCGCCGTCGCTGGTGCGCACCGAGATCATGGTCGGCACCGGCCAGCTCCCGAAGTTCAGCGAGGACGCCTACCACCTCGAGCGGGACGACCTCTGGGCCGTGCCCACCGCCGAGGTCCCGCTCACGTCGCTCTACCGGGACGAGATCCTGGACGAGGCCGACCTGCCCATGCGCTTCATGGCCTACTCGCCCTGCTTCCGACGGGAGGCGGGCTCGGCCGGCCGGGACACCCGGGGCCTGCTGCGGGTCCACGAGTTCGACAAGGTCGAGCTGCTGGCGCTGACCACGCCGGCTCAGGCGCCGGACCTGCAGGCCGAGATCATGGACCGGGCCGAGGCCTTGGTCGCCGACCTGGGCCTGAGTCACCGGGTCATCGACATCTGCACCGGCGACATGGGCATCGCCCACCACCGTTCGTGGGATCTCGAGGTCTGGTCGCCCGGACTCGGCCAGTGGCTGGAGGCGTCGTCGGTCTCGTGGCTGAGCGACTACCAGGCCCGCCGGGCCAACCTCCGCTACCGCCCCGCCGACGCCAAGGGCACCCAGCTGCTCCACACCCTCAACGGCTCGGGCCTGGCCGTCCCCCGGGTCCTGGCCGCCCTGCTGGAGGTCCACCGCGGGGAGGACGGCGGCGTCGCCCTCCCCGAACCCCTCCACCCCTACCTCCGCGGCGCCACCGAGATCCCGCTCCCCGCTTAGGAGGGGGTTTCGGGCCTCGGGTAACGTCGCCCCGTGCTCGCCATGACCACGGCCCAGGTGCTGTTCAGCATCGCCCTCGGCCTCGTCGCCCTCCTCATCACCGGCTTCGGCCTCTACGTGGCCCGCACCACGTTCTGGGGCGACCGCTGGTACCCGGAGGAGCGCCCGACGTGAGGGTGGCCAACAGCACGATCTACAAGGGGCGCAGCGGCCAGTGGGCCTTCGTCACCCACCGGGTGACCGGCTTCCTGGTCTTCATGTTCCTGCTCCTGCACATCATCGACGTGTCGCTCGTGAACGCGGACGTCGACCTCTACAACGAGGTGCACGCCCTCTACGGGAACGTCCTCCTGCGCCTCTTCGAGTGCGGCCTGCTGCTGGCCCTGCTCTTCCACTCGCTCAACGGCCTGCGCATCGTGATCGTGGACTTCTTCCCGAAGGCGGTGGCCAACGAGAAGATGCTGACCACCGGGGTGGTGGCCCTGACCCTGTTGGCCGGCATCCCCGGCTCGCTGGTCATCCTCTGGCCCTACATCGACGGGAGGATCCTCTGATGGCTGCTCCCACTACGGCCCGCCGGGCCCGGGCCTCGAGCCGGGGTGCCTCGGCCCGCAAGCCGAAGTCCAACTTCGAGACCTGGTCCTGGTACTTCATGCGGGTCTCGGGCCTGATCCTGATCTTCCTGGCCCTGACCCACTTCACCATCACCCACATCATCAACGACGTCGTCGACACCGACGCCGAGTTCGTCGGCGAGCGCTGGGACAACCCGCTGTGGCGCCTGTTCGACTGGGCCCTGCTCGCCCTGGCCCTGCTGCACGGCGTGAACGGCGTGCGCTGGAGCATCGACGACTACGTCACCCGCCCGGGCCGTCGGGCCGCCCTGAAGGCGCTGCTGTACTCGGTGACCGGTGGGCTCTTCGCCTACGGCACCCTCGTCATCATCACCTACGGCTGACGCCGGCTGATGGGGCTGGAACACCTCCCCGTCGTCGTGCCTGTCCGCCACGAGCGTGAGGCGGGCGCCAACGCCGACCACCCCATGCGCCGGGTCACCCGCCAGGTGGCCTTCGAGCCCGAAGGCTGGACCCCCGACCGCAGAGCCAAGGTGGCCGAGCTCTTCGACGGCCTGGCCCCCGAGTGGCACACCCGCGAGGTCCCCGGCCGCTACGACGCCCTGAACGATGCCCTGGCCCGGGGCGATGTCCCCACCGACGGCCCCACCCTCGAGCTGGGCTCGGGCACCGGCCTGTCCACGCCCCTGTTGGCCGGGCACTTCCCGGACCTGATTGCCGCCGACCTGTCCATCGAGATGCTCCGTCTGGCCCCGGCGGCGACCGCCCCGAGGGTCCAGGGCGACAGCGCCGAGCTCCCGTTCCCCAAAGGCAGCCTCCAGGTCGTCGTGGTCGTCAACATGCTCCTGTTCCCCGAGGAGATGGCCCGCGTCCTCGCCCCCGACGGCGCCCTCGTCTGGGTCAACACCAGCGGCGACCGCACGCCCATCCACCTTCCCGCCGACGACGTGGTGAAGGCGATGGGCGAGGGCTGGACCGGCCGGACCAGCCAAGCCGGCACGGGCACCTGGTGCGTGTCCCGCCGGTCGAACTGAAAGCGAACAGGAATCCTTCGCTGCGAGACTGCGGGGGATGGCTGACCTGAACCATGTGCGGGCCGAGCACCTCGAGCGGGGCCTGCGTCGGGACGACCTCGACCCGGACCCGGTGGTCCAGTGCCAAGCCTGGTGGGACCATGCCGTCGAGGTCGGGGTCCACCAGCCCGAGGCGGTGGCCCTGGCCACGGCCGGGGCCGACGGCCGTCCCTCCGTGCGCTTCGTGCTCCTGCGCGGCCTCGACGAGGACGGCCTCCGCTTCTTCACCAACTACGGGTCGGCCAAGGCCCGCCAGCTCGACGAGAACCCCTGGGCCGCACTCGAGCTGGCCTGGGTGATCATCGGTCGCCAGGTGCGCATGGAGGGGGCCGTGCACCGGGCCGACCCGGCCGAGTCCGACGCCTACTGGGCCAGCCGCCCCCGCAACAGCCAGCTGGCGGCCCGGGTCTCACAGCAGAGCCGACCGGTCGCCGACCGGGCGACGATGGCGGCGGCGGCGGCCGAGGAAACGGCCCGCTGGGAGGGACAGGACGTGCCCCGGCCCGAGGGGTGGGGCGGCTTCGTGCTGGTGCCCGACCGGTGGGAGTTCTGGAACGGCCGCCCCGACCGCCTCCACGACCGCTTCGTCTACGAGCCCGCCGGCGCCGGCGCCTGGACCATCACCCGCCGCTGGCCGTGATCGCGGCGGTGGCGAGGGCTTCGACGAGGGCCTGACGGGCGGCGGGGTCGGCGTTGGGGCCCTGGAGGCGGATGCGGGGCGGCAGCTCGATCTGCACGCCGCCGCCCCCGGAGCGGTTCACCGGGTTGTCCGGGTGCAGGCCCCGCAGGGCCTTCGGGATGGTCGTCAGGTCGTCCTCGACGCGGTAGCCCGGGAGCAGGGCCCGTAGGTGGCCGGCGACGTGGCCGGCCAGGTCCCGGTCGCCGCCCCCCAGCAGGAGCGTGGTGAACAGGCCGTCCCGGCCATAGCCGTGGACGGACAGGACGACCTCGACGTGACCCAGGAACCGTCCCAGTGCGGGGCTGTCGGCCGGGTCCATGCGCACCGACGGGATGTGCCAGCGAAGATCATCGGGTTGGCAGAGGGCGTAGAGCGATGCCCCCGCCGCCTCGGCCGCCTCCCGGGCGATGCGGTCGGTCCCCCGCTCCAGGGAGCCGCCGTGCAGGGCCAGGAAGCCGACCGAGGAGCGCAGCTCGAGATGCTCCTCGACCCCGTCGTGGGCCAGGAGCTCAGCCAGCACGGGCGGGCTCGTCGTCCTCGTCGGGGGCGGTCACGGCTTCGGTCGGGCGGAGCAAGACGTAGAGCAGGGCGGCACAGACCACGATCCCCAGGCCCAGGCCCAGGCGTTCGGCCCCGAGGTCCTGGATCCAGGTGGAGAGGTCCGAGCTCCAGCCCGTCACCGTGTCGACGGGCCCCGCCGCGGTCAGGGGGTCGTCCCGGATGCGCAGCTCGTAGATGCCGTACCAGGTGAAGTAGGCCCCGGCCACGACCAGGAGCACGCCGGAGATCCGGTTGATGAGCGGCAGCGCGGCGCGGAGGCGGTGGACCAGCGACTGGCGGGCCAGGGCCAGAGCCAGGGTGAGCACGGTGAGGACCAGGCCCATGCCGAGGGCGAAGAACACGTACATGGCGACGCCCGACACCGCGTTCGACCGGCTGAAGGTCCCGGCCACCACGCTCAGGAAGACCGGCAGGGTGCAGGACAGCGAGGCCACGGCGTAGGACACGCCGAACACGAACATCGACGGCAGGGTCCGTTCCCGTCCGCCCCGCTCCAGGTGGGGGAGGGCCAGGCGCAGCTCGAAGCCGAAGAGCAGGGCCACGCCCAGGGCGAAGATCCCGATGCCCACCACGATGGTCATCCACGGGAACCACTCGTCCACCGCCAGAGACAGGTGGGAGATCAGGGCGCCGATGGTGGTGAAGACGGCCACGAAGCCCAGGGTCACCACGGCCCCGACCGCCAGGGCCCGGGCCACACCGGCCCGGGGGTCCTCGTCGGCCGCCCCGCCCTCCAGGCCCAGGAAGAAGGTCAGGTAGGCCGGCAGCATGGCGAACCCGCAGGGGTTCACCGTGGCCACCATGCCCGCGGTGAAGGCCAGGGCCAGCGGGGCGTCGATCACCCCAGCAACCCGTCCAATTCGTCGCGGAGCTCAGCGGGGGCTATGGCGCCGGTGTGGGTCGTGGCGATCGTGCCGTCGGCGGTGATGAACACCGTCGTGGGCATCCCGATCCCGCCGAACCGGGCCAGGATGTCGCCCGCCGGGTCCCGCCCGGTGGCGTAGGTCACACCCGTCTGGTCGACCAGCGCCCGGGCGTCGGCCGCCGACTCGTTGTACGAGAGGCCGAGGAAGGCGACCGCGTCGCCGTAGTCGCCGAACGCGGCCTCGAAGTCCGGCATCTCCCGCACGCACGGTGCGCACCACTGGGCGAAGAAGTTGATGACGGCCGGCTGTCCGGCGCGGAAGCTGTCGAAGTCGACCTCGTCACCTCCGTCGAGCGGTTCGTAGCTGAAGCCCGGAGCCGCCTGGCCGGCCAGGTCCGTCTGCGGGACCGTCCCGTCGCCGGGGGCGGGGGCGAGGGTGAGCACGGCGGGTGCCGTCTCGGGTGTCTCGTCGTCCTCCAGCACCAAGCTCAGGACCAGGGCCGTCAGCAGGCCGGCCAGCACGGTGGCGACCAGTGCCACCCCGAGGGGGTTGCCCACCCGCTTGCCGGCCATGGCCGGACGGTACCCGGGGGCACCGACCGGCGACGCATGGCGAAAGGCCCGCTTCAGTCGAGGAAGCCGTCGCACACCCCGGTGCTCAGGGCCTCGACGGTGTCGACCGAGCCGCCGAGCAGCGTGCTGACCGCGGCGTCGTCGAAGGCCTCGGCTCCGGCATCGACCATGGCCTCGAGGTCGGTGAGGAACTGCTCGGCCGATGCCTGGGCGTCGGCGTCGAACAGGTCGAAGTCGTCCTGAGCCCCACTGACCACTTCGAGCATGGAGACGGCGTCGTCATAGGTGGCCGGGGGCGCGGCAGGGTCGTACTCCGGCAGGTCCTCGGTGGCCGCCATGTCCCGCGTCAGCGCCTCGGCGGTGAGGATCTGCTGGCCCAGCTTGTCGAAGTCCAGGTTGGCCACGTCGTCCTGGGACGTGTGGTAGCAGGGCGTGTTGGCGTCGGTGAAGAAGACGATGGGCACGCCGGCGGCGGCGAAGCCGGCGTGGTCGCTGCGGCCCTGGCCGAAGAGCAGGCTCAGGGCGAGCGTCTGCAGGGACGAGGCCCCGGTCGCGGCCTGGGTGGCGGCGATCAGGTTCGGCCCTCCGGTCTCGGCCCCGACCACGACGGTCACGTCGGCCAACGCGGGGCTCAGGTTCGCGCCCTGGATGTCCCAGTTCAGGTAGGCGACGGTGTCCTCCAGCGGGATCACGGGATCGGCGATGTAGGCGTCCGAGCCGAGCAGCCCGTCTTCTTCGGCGTCCCACAGGGCCAGGATCACCGTGCGCGGTGGTGGCTCGGGGGCGGCGGCCAACGCCCGGCCGACCTCGAGGACGGTCGCCACCCCGGCGGCGTTGTCCGCCGCGCCGTTGCAGATGTCGTCGCCGGGCGTGTCGGTGGGGCAGTCCCGACCGAGGTGGTCATAGTGGGCACCGAGCAAGACGTACTCGTCGGCCCGGTCCCCGCCGGGGATCACGGCCAGGAGGTTGGTGCCCTCGTCGAAGGGATAGCGGTAGGCGTCGGGCCCGGCGGCCCCGTCCTCGAGCGGTTGGGCGAACTGGCTCAGCTGATCGATGAGGAAGTCCTGGGCCAGAACCGAACCGTCGGTCTGGTTGTCCCGGCCCTCCATCTCGTCATCGGCCAACGCCTCGACCACGCCCTGGACGCGCTCGGCGTCGGGCCCGGCCGCCTCGGTGGTCGTGGTGGTCGTGGTGGTCGTGGTGGTCGTGGTGTCACCGCTGTCGTCCGAACCGCACGCCGCTCCGGCCAGCAGGGCCGCCACCAGTAGCGCCGCCGTCCGCATTCCCCGGGTCCGATTCATGGGGTGAACCTAGGCCACCGGGCAGACGGAGGTTCGCAGTCCGTCGTGGTGGGGGGATCCCCACGACGGCCACGTCACCCCCGTCCGCCTTTGGGTGGCGGTCAGGCGGCCCCGATCGCCGCCCCAACGGTGTCCCGCAGGCGTTCGGGGATCGGGATCACCGGCAGCTGATCTTCGGGCCGCGGGTGCTTGGGCGGACGGCCCCGGCGCCGCTTGTTGGCCAGGATCCGCCCGTTGAGGATCAGCTGCCCGCCCCAGACGCCCCACGGCTCGTGCCGTTCGAGCGCACCGGCGAGGCAGGGCTCCATGACCGGGCACTCGGCACAGATGCGCTTGGCCCGGGCGATGTCCTGCAACTCTTCGGAGAAGAACAGGTGGGTCAGGGCCCCACTGCCGTCGCGGCAACGCGCCTCGGCCTCCCAGCTCTTCGGCTCTTCGTATGTGGGTAGGGCGGCGAGCATCGGAATGTCCCCTTCTGATGATGTTCGTCTGGTGAGTGGATGACTGGTGGCGTGGTGGGGGACCGGGGCCGAAAAACCAAGAAAGCCGCCGGGATCTTCCCGACGGCTTCTGGAGGCAGGTCCTCGTTGTCCCTGTCAGGGGGAGGAGCGCTCCTTCAGCCGGCGGGCGGTGAGAAAGCCGGTGCCGTCATGCATCCGCACTCGAATCGCCTGCTTGGCGGAGGCGGAATACACGGCGGGGCACGGCGGCCAGGTCGGGGACGCCGACGAGCGCGCGCCGACGAGGGCAGCGAGGCTGCTCACCGGGTTCGTCGCGTGGTTGCTCATCGGGATGGGTCCTTCATGCCTGGGTTCGGGCTGCGCCATCGAAGCACGGCGCGCTCGGGGCCGTCAACGCATTTATCGGCCGTGGTTGCGTTGAGCGTACGTTCACGGTCGTGACCCTCCTGCCGCCACCGGCCGAGAGCCGGGCCTTCACCCTGGCCTCCCGGGTCCGGTTGGGCGACGTGAGCCCCAAGGGTCGGCTGCGCCTCGACGGCATCGCCCGGGTCATGCAGGACGTGGCCACCGACGACGCGCTCGAGGGCGCCCCCGGCGAGGACGCCGGTTGGGTGGTGCGGCGCACCACCATCGAGGTGGGGGCGTGGCCCATGTACCGAGAGGACCTCGCGGTGACGACCTGGTGCTCGGGCTACGGCCGGCGCTGGGCGTTGCGCCGCACGACGTTTGCCGGCCGCGAGGGCGGTCGGGTCGAGACCGAGTCGCTCTGGATCCACGTCGATCGGGCGACGGGTCGCCCCACTCCCATGACCCCGGATTTCTTCGCCGTATGGGGCACGGGCGTGACCGACACGGCGGTGTCCGCCCGCCGTCGCCTACCCGACCGCCCCGAAGGCGAGGCGGCGCCGTGGCCGGTCCGCCTGAGCGACTTCGACGGCCTGGCCCACGTCAACAACGCCGCCTACTGGCTCCCGGCCGAAGAACGCCTGGCCGGGCGCCAGGACCTGAGCGGCCCGCTCCGGGCCGAGATCGAATACCGGGAGGGCGTGGTCCGGGGCGAGGAGGTCACCCTGGTCACCGCCGACGCGGACGACGGCTTCCGGCAGTGGTGGGTGGTGGACGGCCAGGTGCGGTCGTCGGCCCAGGTGCGCCGGGTCGCTCAGTCCACCGTGTAGAGCAGGAGCCCGTCTCCCCAGCGGCTCTCGGCCTTGCCCGCCAGTCGCAGGTGCTCGAGATGGGCATAGGTCTCGGCCTCGGCCATGTTGCCCCAGGCCCGCTCGCTGAAGAGCTCCTTCATCAGCACCTCGACGTTGGCCTCGCCCACGGCGTGGGAGATCTCGGTCAGCTTCTCGAGCCGTTCCTCGTGGTGGCCCTTGATGGCGTCCACCCGCTCCTGCAGGTTGGTGAAGGGGTGACCGTGGGCGGGCAGGGAGATGCCGACCCCTTCGAGCGCGGCGACCTTGTCCAGGGACCCCACGAAGTCGGCCAGCGGGTCGTCGGACACCGAGCCGAGGCCGGAGATGTGCGGGGTGATGCTCGGCAGGACGTGGTCCCCGGACAGCAGCACCCCGTCCTCGGGGTCGAAGAGGCAGAGGTGGTCGACGGTGTGGCCCGGGGTGTGGACGGCGACGAACTCGCGTGATCCGAGGCCGACCCGCTGGCCGTCGGCCAGCCGTCGGTTCGGCCGAGGGGCCAGGAAGTAGCGCCGGGCGACCCGGCGCTTGACCCAGCCGATGGGGCCGAGGCCGGGCAGCGGCGGTCGAGGCATCTCGCCGCCCCACGGGGTGGTCAGCTCGAAGCGGTCGCGGAGGCGGTCGATGGCGGCGGCGTCATCGACCGGGTTGGGTTCGGGGGGCGACTCGACCAGGTCAGGCTCGAGAACGTCGAAGAACGTGCGGAAGTCGGTGGCGGTCACCAACTCGGCGTCGGCCTCCCGGCGCAGCTTCTCGGCGCTGCCGAAGTGGTCGGGATGGGAGTGGGTGACCACGACGGTGTGGACGTCGGTCACCTTGGCCCCGACCTGGCGCAATCGGTCCTTGATCGCCTTCCAGGTGGCGGGGCCGGGGAGGCCGGGGTCCAGAGCGGTCCAGCCCTGCGCGTCCTCGAGCAGGTACATGTTCACGTGGCCCAGCCCGGTGAAGTTGATGGGGATCTGGGCCCGCAGGATGCCGGAGGCGACCTCGGTCACCTCCTGCTGGGCGTCTTCCTGCTCCTGGCGCATCAGCGGCCGACCGTACTTGACCAGCCGGTCAAGTCGGCGCGGTCAGGAGGGTGAGCGGAACACGGCCTCGCGGTAGTAGCGCAGTTCGGCGATGGACTCCCGGATGTCGTCCAGGGCCCGGTGGCTGCCGTGCTTGCCCGGGGCCTTGGCCACCGAATCGGGATACCAGCGTCTGGCCAGCTCCTTCACCGAGGAGACATCCACGCTGCGGTAGTGCAGGTACTCCTCGATCTCGGGCAGCCAGCGGGCCAGGAAGCGCCGGTCGGTGCCGATCGAGTTGCCGCACAGGGGCACGGTGCGGGGCTCGGGGACGTGCTCCCGGATGAAGGCCAGGGTCTGGGACCCGGCATGGGCCAGGTCCACGGTCGAGGACCGGATCTGTTCCAGCAGGCCACTGGAGGTGTGCATGTTGCGGACCACGTCGCCCATGCGGGCCAGGGCGTCCTCGTCGGCGTGCACGACCAGGTCGGGGCCCTCGGCCACGATGGCCAGCTCGTCGTCGGTGACGATGGTGGCGATCTCGACGATGACGTCGGTGTCGTGGTCCAACCCGGTCATCTCGAGGTCCATCCACACCAGCACGTGGGGGACTGTACGGGCGCCTTACGCTCCTCGCCGTGCTGGAGGTCCCGATCGTCCGTCTCGACCCCGACCTGGCGGTGCCCGCCTACGCCCGTGAGGGCGACGCCGGAGCCGACCTCGTGGCCCGGGAGGACCACGAGCTGGCGCCCGGCGGGGGCCGCGCCCGGGTGTCGACCGGGGTGTCGGTGGCCATCCCCGCGGGTTACGCCGGCTTCGTCCTGCCTCGAAGCGGCCTGGCCCTGCGCCACGGGGTGACCTGCCTGAACACGCCGGGCCTCATCGACGCCGGCTACCGGGGCGAGCTCCAGGTCCTCCTGGTCAACACCGATCCGACCGAGGCCTTCACCGTGCACCGGGGCGAGCGCATCGCCCAGCTCGTGATCCTGAAGGTGGAGCGCGCCGCCTTCGCCGAAGTCGACGAGCACGACGCCACCCACCGGGGCGAGGGCGGCTGGGGCCACAGTGGCACCTGAGTGGCTTCGCTTCGCCGCGTTGCTGATCAGCCCATGTGCTTCTTCGTGAGCCTCACCTGGCCGGCTTCGATGTCGAGGTCGGCTCGGTCGACCAGGGCGGTGACCAGCGCGTGGAAGCGGCGGACGGCCTCGGGCGGGCGGTCGGCGGCGCCGTGGACGGTGATGGTGACCTCGCCCTCGTCGACGAGGTAGCCCAACTCGACGGCGGCGCCGGGATCGTCGTCGTCGATGAGGGCGATGATCGCCTCGTCGATGGCCAGGCGCAGGTCCTCCACCTCGCGATAGGTGAAGCCGTGCCGGCGGGCGATGGCCGCGGTGGTCACCCGGGCCACGCGGCCGTAGTCGGTGCCGGCGGGGAGACGGAGCCGGACCGCGTCAGCCATCAGCCGCAGTGTCGCACGGGTGTCACGGTTCCCGGGTGACTTCGTCGGGGTCCTTGTCGTAGCGCTCGCCCTGGTAGGCGGGGTGACGGAGACGCCCGTCGCCGGTCCACTCGGCGAACTCGACTTGCACGACCAGCTCGGGGCGGACGAACTGGGCGTGGCGTCGGACCGGCGCAGGCAGCTCGTCGACGAAGGGGGAGTGAAGGACGGCGCGTTCGTGCAACCGGGGTTGGAGGCGCCGCCGCTCGGCCTCGGTGAAGCCCGTGCCGACCCGTCCGGCGTAGCGCAGGCCCTCCTCGTCGTGGTGCCCCACGAGCAGGGACCCCAACGAACCGGTCCGGTTGCCCTCGCCCGGCAGCCAGCCCCCGACCACCAGTTCCTGGCTCCGCCGGATCTTGACCTTGCGCCAGGCGGACGAGCGCCGGCCCGGGAGGTAGGCACTGTCGACCCGCTTGGCGATGAGGCCCTCCAGCCCGCCGGCCACGGCATGGTCGTAGAGGGCGCGCCCGTCGCCCACATGGTGGGCCGGCACCCACCAGGCCTCGGCATCGTCGACCAGGTCCCGGAGGAGCCGGCGGCGGTCGAGGTAGGCCAGCCCGGTCAGGTCGCTGCCGTCGAACCAGAGCAGGTCGAACATGCAGAAGGTGACCGGGGCCCGGGCCTGGAGCTCGACCAGGGACCTGCCGTCGGCGACGTGCATGCGGGTCTGGAGGCGGCCGAAGTCCGACCGCCCGGCCTCGTCGAGGACGGCGACCTCGCCGTCGAGCACGGCCGGACGGCCCACGGCCGCGGGCAGGCCGGCCAGCTCGGGGTAGCGGGGGGCGGCATCGTGGCCCCGCGTCGTCTGCAGGCGCAGCGAGGGCGAGGCGTCCGGGTCGACGTAGGCCAGGAGGCGCATGCCGTCCCACTTGATCTCGAAGGCCCATCCCTCGTCGTCGGGAGGCAGGGTGCCGTTGACGGCCTTCATGGGCAGGAGGCCGGTGGGGAGGGCACTCACCCCGTCAGGTGCCCCCGCGCCCGCCAGCCCACCGCCGCGGCGCCGATCATGGGCCCGTCGGCGCCCAGCCCGCCGGGCCGGATGACCGTGCCCCGGCTGAACTCGATACGGCACCGCTGGTCGATCTCGGCCTGGGCGGCGGAGAAGAAGTCGTCGCCGTAGCCCAAGGCGACCGAGCCGGCCACGACGACGAGGGGCAGGTCGAGCAGGTTGGCCACGGAGGCCACAGCCCGCCCCACGAGGCGGCCCGTCCGTTGCCGCACCGCGAGGCCGGCCTCGGCCGCCGGGCGGCCGGTCGCCCGGGCGATGGCGGTGCCGGAGGCCTCGGCCTCCAGGCACCCCCGGGCGCCGCAACCGCAGATGGCGCCGTCGGGCTCGACGATGACGTGGCCGATGTGGCCGGCGTTGCCGTCGGCGCCGTCGAGGAGGCGACCGTCGAGGACGATCCCGCCCCCCACCCCGGTCGACACCACCATGGCCAGGTAGTCCCGGTACGCGGCGGCGGCGCCGAGCCACCCTTCACCGAGGGCCAGGGCTTTGGCGTCGTTGTCGATGGTGGTGGGCAGGCCGGTGTGGACGGTCAGCCGGTCGAGGAGCGGGAAGGCCCGCCAGGCCTCGATGTTCACCGGGGACACCGTGGCGCCGCCCCCGGTCATGGGCCCGCCCGAGCCGACCCCACAGGCCACGAGGGTGTCGGCCGGATCGGCCCGGGCCACCACCTCGTCGATCAGGCCGGCCAGCGTGGCGAAGAGGGCGTCACCGTCCGTCTCGTCCCCCGTGGGCCGGGTGGCGCGGGCGCTGATGGCCCCGCGGCCGTCGACCAGCCCGCAGGCCAGCTTGCTCCCTCCGATGTCGATGGCCAGCACCCGGTCGCCCACGGGTCAAGTGTGGGCGATTTCGCGCCGTCAGCGGTCCGAATCGGACGGTCGAGCGCTCGGGAGGGTGGGGCGGACCGCCCGGAGGGCGGCGATGGCGACCTCGATCTGGTCGTCGTCCGGGGGCCGGGTGGTCAGGGCCTGCAGGGCCAGCCCGGGGGCGGTGAGCACGGCCACGACCCTGCTGTCGGGTCGGCGCTTGGCCAGCTTCAGCACCTCGTAGGCCAGGCCGGCGACCAGCGGCAGGCCGAGCAGGCGGGAGGCGATCAGGACCGGCCACGAGGCGTCCCCGACGAAGCTGAACACCACGATGGCCACCACGACCACGAGGAGCAGGAAGTCGGTCCCACAGCGGGCGTGACGGACGCTGAACGGACGCACCCCCTCGACGGTCAGGTCGGCCCCGACCTCGTGGGCGGAGATCACCATGTGCTCGGCGCCGTGGTAGGCGAAGGTGCGGGCGATGCCGGGCGAGCGCCCGATGAGGAGCAGGTAGCCCCCGAAGAGACCGAGGCGCACCACGGCCTCCGCCGCGGCGAAGGCGAAGCCCTCGAAGCCGAGGCCTCGGGACACCGCGGCCGGCACCACGGCGAAGATGGTGGCGAAGATCAGCAGGGCGGCGGCCGTGGTGAGGGCCAGGGAGCGGTTGGTGATCTCGGCGTCCTCGTCGGGGTCGGCCACCTGGGCCGACCACTTCAGGGCCCGGAGCCCGACCATGATCGTCTCGACCATGGCCACCGCGCCCCGGACGATCGGCACGCCGTCGGTGCGCCGGGCCCAGGTCGGGACGGCGGCGCCAGTGGTGACGATCTCGCCGTCGGGACGGCGCGCGGCGGCCCCCCAGCGATCCCCGGCCCGCATCATCACTCCTTCGATCAGGGCCTGGCCGCCGACGCTGAGCTCGATCGTGTCGTCCTCCGCGGGCATCGTCCCCCCGTCGGCGGAGAAGGGGTCGGCCTTGAGGGGCCAGGTAGGTTCCCGCCCGTGAACCGTCGCACCCGGTCCCGCATCGCAGCCACCTTCATGGCGGGCGTGCTCGTGCTGACGGTGGCCGGGAGCCTGTTGTCGGTCGGCAGTCGAACGAGCACCGGCGGCGAGGACGCAACGACCGGCAGCACCGCGGCAGCGGTCGACGCTCCACCCGCGACCCAGGCCAGCGACCTGCCCACGGTGGCGTACAGCGAGCTGCCGCCCGAGGGTCAGGAGACGCTGCAACTCATCGTCGCCGGCGGACCGTTCCCCTACGACCGCGACGGCGTGGTGTTCCAGAACCGGGAGGGCCTGCTGCCGGACCAGGCCGAGGGCTACTACCGGGAGTACACCGTGCCCACCCCGGGGGAGGACGACCGGGGCGCCCGCCGCATCATCGTCGGCGGCCGGCAGGCGGTGGCGTACTACACCGACGACCACTACGAGAGCTTCCGAGAAGTCGTCGGTTGACCGACCTGCAGGAGGTCTTCAGCGGTGCGGCCGGCCCCGGGTTGCACCGCCTCGATCGGGTCGTCACCGCCGAGGACCTGGCCGAGATGGCGGCGGGCCACGGCTGGATCCCGATCGTCGTCGACCTGGTGGGGGTCGCGGACAAGACGACGCTGCTGGACCGCATCGCCGAGGCCGGGCAGTTCCCCGGCTTCACCGGCCGCAACTGGGACGCCCTCCAGGACGCCCTCGGCGACCTGTCCTGGCTGGGTCCGACCGATGGCTATCTACTGGTACTCGCCGGCTGGGACGCATTCGCCGAAACCGATCCCGGGGACGCGACGGTGGCCGAGAGCGTGCTCACGAGTGCCGGCACCGAATGGACCTCCCGCGGCACGTCGCTGGTGACCGTAAGGCTCTGACGGCTGCGGGTCGGCATCGGCAGAATCCCACCGTGCGTGGTCGAGCGGCCCGTGCGCCACGACCTCGAGGCAATGACTGCGGAATCCGTGAGATCCGAGGCCGGCGTGCCCCCGACGCGGTGTCGGTTGTCGGTAGTGGTCTGACTCAGACCGCTCGCAGGAGGCGGCCGTTGACCCAGGCCTCCCAGCCGTTGCTGCAGCGGATGTGGGCCCACTCGCCCCACCAGCCGACGAGCTGGACGCCGAGACCCGGATCGAGGGAGGCCACGGCGGGATAGGTGGGGTCCGGCGTGGACCAGGCGGGCAGGCCCTTGCGGGGCACCACGTGGGTCACGGCGAAGGCACCGCCCCCCGGGGTGACGGCGGCCCCGGCCACGGCGGCCGGCGCGGCCGAAACCGGCGCGACGGTGCGGCGGCGGGCCTCGTCGGCGGGGCCCGGGGCCGGCGTTCCCGCCCCGCCCAGGTCGACCCCGCCCTCCCGGGCGGCGGCGGCCAGATCGCGGGCCAGGTCGGTGGCCGATGCCGGGCGCCCGCCCGGTTCCTTGGCCATGGCCTGCTCGACGACCCGGGCCACGGGGTCGGGCACTCCCTTCGACCGAAGGTCGGGCACGGGATGGGTGAGGATGCGGCCGAGGAGGGCGGCGATGGAGTCCTCGGTGCCCCCGACGAACGCGGCGGCGCCGGCCAGAGCCTCGAACAGGGTGGCCCCCAGGCTGTAGACGTCGCTGGCCGCGCCCGGTGGCTTGCCGTCGAGGATCTCGGGTGGGGCATAGAGGAGGCTGGCCGTCACCTGGTCGCCCCGGGTCTGGGTGGCCCCGGTGACCCGGGCGATGCCGAAGTCGCCGAGCTGGGCGTGGCCGTACCCCGACAGCAGGATGTTGGCCGGCTTCACGTCCCGGTGCAGCACCTCCATGCGGTGGGCCGCGGCCAACGCTTCGGCCACCTCGACCCCGATGCGCAGGCCCTCGGCCCAGGCCAGCGGTCCTTCGCGGGCCAGCTTGTCCGCCACCGAGCCACCGGGCTGGAAGGCCATGACCAGGTAGGGGGCGCCGCCACCGGTGGTGCCGGCGTCGAAGATGGTGACGATCCCCGGATGGTCCGAAAGGGCCCCCATGGCCTGGCACTCGCGTTCGAATCGCCGTTGGGCCCGCTCGTCGAGCACGCCGTCGAGGACCTTGACGGCGACCGTGCGCCGGAAGGCCGGCTGGTCCGCCTTGTAGACGGTGCCGAACCCGCCGCGACCGATCGGCGTCCCCGGCCCGAGGCCGGCGATACCCAGGTCGATCGCGTCCATACGAGCCGCAGACTACGCCCGCCGCAACCGCCGGTCAGCGGTCCCCGCGCCGATGTGATGGACTCTCGGCGTGGGGTTTCCGACGGTTCCGCAAGGTCCAGGAGCGCCGCCGCCGCCGCCACCACCACCCGTCGGGCCGCCCCCGGGTCCGGGCGGTGCCTACACCCCGCCGCCGGGCGGCGGTGGGGGTGGGTCGTGGTTCTCCGACAACCGCAACTGGCTCCTGGCCGTGGGGGGCGTGCTGCTGGTCCTGGCGTTGGTCGGCGGCTTCCTCGCCTTCAGTGGCGACGAGGCCGGGGCCGACGAGATCTTCCTGGAGCCGGTCGACTTCGAGGGCGACGATCCCTTCACCGAGTCCGTGTCGACATCGGAGGGCAATGCCGCCGGCGCCGTGGTGGTCGACGCCGGCCCCGAGGTGGAGGGCAGCGTCAACGGCTCCGACGAGGGCCTGTACGGCGGGACCCTCAACGAGTCGGTGTGCGACCGGGAGCAACTGGTCGGGTTCCTGGGCGACAACGCCGACAAGGCCCGTGCCTTCGCCGACGTGCTCGACATCGACGTCGACGAGATCCCCGACTACATCGCCGACCTGACCCCGGTCATCCTGCGGGGCGACACCCGGGTGACCAATCACGGGTTCAGCAACGGTCAGGCCACCTCGCTGCAGGCGGTGCTCCAGGCCGGTACGGCCGTGCTCGTCGACGCCCAGGGCATCCCGCGGGTGAAGTGTTACTGCGGGAACCCGCTGACCGAGCCCATCGAGGTGGACTCCCCCCGCTACGGCGGCGACCGCTGGGACGGCTTCGACCCCGCCAACGTCCAGGTGACCTTCGTCGACATCGACATCGACATCTTCGTGATCACCGACGTCAACACGGGCGACACCTTCACCCGCCCCCGAGGCACCGACGGGGGCGACGACCAGCTCGGGACGACCGCTGATCCGCCCGACGACACGACGCCGCCACCGGAGACCACCGCCCCCCTGGGCACCGGCGACGTGCAGGTCACGCTGCAGTGGGGTGGCGGGGTCGATCTCGACCTCCACGTGATCGACCCGAGCGGCGACGAGATCTACTACGGCGCCCGGACCTCGCCGTCGGGTGGCCAACTCGACCAGGACGCCCTGTCCGAATGCAGCGGCTGTGTCGAGAACATCTTCTGGCCCAGCGGTGGCGCGCCGCCAGGGGAGTACCAGGTCTTCGTCGTGAACTTCACCGGCGACCCGGTGACCAGCTACTCGCTGGACATCCGCGTCGGCGGCGAGGTCATCTCGTCGCCCGGCGGCTCGGTCGGCGGCGGCTCACCGCAGTCCGCCACCACGACCTTCACCGTCTCCTGACCCGCCCCGGCGGCCCTACGATCGGAGGGCCCCCGTAGCCCAGCCTGGTCAGGGCAACGGACTTTTAATCCGGAGATCGTGGGTTCGAATCCCACCGGGGGCACGACCGAGCGAGGGATCACGCGATCAGGCGTCGGGACGGAGGTCGCGGATCAGGACCTCCTGGGCGACGGTGGCCACGTGGACGCCGTCGGTGGTGAGCACCCGGCCGTGGGCCATGCCCCGCCCGCCCCGGATCCCCTCGGAGGCCATGTCGTAGAGATGCCAGGCGTCGCCCCGTGCCGGCCGGTGGAACCAGATGGCGTGGTCGAGGCTGGCGGTCATGAACCGCTGATGGTCCTCGTCCTGGCCCGTCCAGTCGGGGTGGTGGGTGACCGCCGCCTCCATCGGGGCGTCGTCGGAGGCGTAGGCCAGCGCGCACTGGTGCAGGATCGGGTCGTCGTCCAGCGGCCCCATGACCCGGAGCCACGTCCGGGCCACGCCCGGTCCGGTCTCGCCCCACTGTCGCTCGATGAGCGGGCCCCACGAGACGTCGTCCCCGCCGGCCTGGGGCGGGGAGACGTCGGGCAGGCCGCCGACCTGGATGTCGGCCTCGTCCTCGTCGACCTGGAAGGAGCAGGACAGGTCGAGGATGGCACCCCCGGACTGGCGGGCCACGACCTCGCGGGTGACGAAGCTGCGGCCGTTGCGCAGTCGGTCCACCTCGAAGCGGATGGGCTCGTCGGCGTCACCGGGGCGGATGAAGTAGGCGTGCAGCGAATGGGCCCGGTAGGGCCCGTCGACGGTCAGGGCGGCGGCCCGCAGGGCCTGGGCCACGACCTGGCCGCCGTACACGCGCTTGCCCCAGGGGTACTCCGGCCCGGTGCCGACGAAGGTGTCGGGGCCGTGGGGCTCGAGGCTCAGCAGGCTGATGATGTCGGGGGTGTCGTAGGCCATGTCCCTCAGCTCCTCACTGGACCCCGGGGACGGTGACCTCGTCGGGGTCGACGAGCACCACCCGGTCGCCCAGGCGCCACGGGCCGCCGTCGAGGGACTCGACCCAGCGCCCACCGAGGTTGGGCAGCGGCTCGAAGGCGGACCCCAGGAGCGTCTCCACCTGGTAGACGACGCCGGCGTGGGCGACGACGAGGACGTCGCCGGCCGGGACCGTGGCCCGCACCCGGTCCAGGGCGGCGAAGACCCGGTCCTGGAAGTCCCCGTCGGGCTCGAAGCCCGGGGGGCGACGGCGGTCGTCCAGGTAGCCCGGCCAGGCCTCGGCGATCTCGGCCTTGGTCAGGCCCTGCCACTCGCCGGCGTGGCGCTCCCGGAACCCCTCGTCAGCCAATACCGGGCCGATGCCGATGAGCTCGGCGATGATCTCGGCCGTGGTCCGGGACCGCTCGAGGTCGCTGGCCACCACCGCGTCCACGGCCCCGACGTGCTGGGCGGCGTGGGCGGCCTGGTGCAGGCCGAGCTCGGTCAGGGGCGGGTCGGCCTGGCCCTGCCAGCGACCCACGGCGTTCCATTCGGACTGGCCGTGACGGACGACGAGGACGCGGAGCACGGTCGGGGACGGTAGGCGGACGGGGCCTCAACTCCTTGGTCGAGCGGTCGGTTGCGTACCCTGCCCGGATGGCCCAGGTGCGACTGTTCGCGTCCATGCGGGAGGCGGCGGGCCGATCTCACGACGAGGTCCCCGGCACCACGGTGGCCGCCGTCCTCGACGCGGCCGTGGAGCGCTACGGCCCCGAGTTCGGCGCCCGCCTCCAGCAGTGCCGGGTCTGGGTCAACGGTGAGCCGGTGGCGCCGGACAGCCCGGTGCGGGACGAGGACGAGGTGGCCGTGCTGCCCCCGGTGTCCGGTGGTTGAGGCCGAGGTGCGCGACGACAGCCGAGCGGCGTCCCGGGCCCACAGGCCGCGGGGCAAGGCCAAGCGACTGGCCAAGGTCCAGGCCCGCCGTCCCCGTCGATTCGCCGTCACCTACGACGTCAACGGCCCCCACGTGCGCCTCGGGTTCCTCTGGTTCCTGGTGCTCACCAGCGCCCTCGCCGTGGGCCCCGGGGCCCTCGCCGCCGTCTACTCGGTGACCGCGGCGCTGGCCGCCTTCCAGTCGGCCCGCTGCTGGCAGCCGCTGGGCCGGGCCCCCAACCAGTACGTCGCCGCGGCCATCGGTGGGGGCATCGGGGTCGCGGCGCTGGGCGGACCGTCGGCCGTCGGGGGCGCGGTGCTGGCCTCGGCCGTCGCCGCGGTGGCCGCCGGTGTCCTGACCCCACAGGCCCGTGAGGCCCCGCTGGCGTCGGTGGGCTACACGCTGCAGTGCGGCCTGTTCGTCGGCCTGGCCGCGGCCGCCCCCAGCCTCGCTCTCCGGGTGGACATCGGCGCGGCCGCCGCCCTCATCATCTTCGTGTCCGCCTACGAGATGGGCGACTACCTCGTCGGCTCCGGCTCCAAGAACGCCGTCGAGGGCCCGCTGGCGGGCTTCGGCGCCATCGCCGTCTTCGCCTTCGCCCTCTGGGTCATCACCTTCGTGCCCTTCCGGGAGAACTCCCTGCTGGCCTTCGGTGCCCTGGCGGCGGGCCTGTGCCCGCTCGGCCAGCTGATGGGCTCGGCGATCCTGCCTCGCTCCGACGCCAAGGCCTCGGCCCTGCGCCGCCTGGACTCCCTGCTCGTCCTGGGCCCCGTCTGGGTGGTCGCCACCTGGTCCTACCGGGGGATCATCTGAACTAGGGTCCGCGGCGATGGAGATCTTCAGCAACTTCATGGATCCGGGCGGCGGCGGCGAGATGCTCGGCCGGTACGTCCACTTCCTGGCCGGCATCACCTGGATCGGGATGCTCTACTACTTCAACTTCGTCCAGACGCCGGCCTTCGCCGAGGTCAGCGACGCCACCCGTTCCGAGGCCCTGCGCACGATCACCTGGCGGGCCCTGTGGTGGTTCCGATTCGGCGCCCTGCTCACCTTCCTCTCGGGCGTCTGGATCCTGGGGATCGACAAGTACCTGGGCTCGGAGTTCGACAACTTCTGGACGACCGCGAACGGCCTCTCGATCCTCATCGGCGCCGGCTTCGCCACGACGATGTTCCTCAACGTCTGGTTGATCATCTGGCCGGCCCAGCAGGTCGTCATCGGCTCGGCCCGCAAGGTGGCCGACGGGGGTGAGGCCGACCCCAACGCCGCGGCCTCCGCCAAGAAGGCCGCCCGGGCCTCCCGGGCCAACACCCTGTTCTCGATCCCGATGCTCTGGTTCATGGGCTTCACCGCCCACTTCTCCAGCCGCTACGGCGAGCCCGACGACAGCACGTTCATCGTCGTCCTGGTCCTCTTCCTGATCATCCTGGCGGCGGTCGAGCTGGCGGCCCTGGGCAAGATCGGCGGCTACGACGGGCCGATGCCCAAGCAGCTGTTCGACAAGCACAAGGACACGATCACCGCCGGGTTCGTGGTCTGGGCGGTGCTGTTCATCATCGGGTTCGAGTTCATCATCGGTACCTGATCGGGGGTCGGCGGCGTACGCTCGACCCCGTGTCCGCGTCCCTCGACGACTTCCTCGATCCGCATCTGCTGGACGGCCTGACCGGGTGGGATCTGGACCGCGTGCGGGCCTTGCGCGACGACGCCCAAGGCATCGAGGGCGGGTTGTCCTACGTCCGCCGCATGGTGCAGGGCCGCCTCGACATCGTCGGCGCCGAGCTGACCCGGCGCCGTCAGGGCGGTGACCCGAGCGATCTCAGCGGGCTGATCGCCCAGCTCCCCGACCTGCTGGCCGACCCCGAACGCGGGCCCGGGGCCGCCCCCCGTTCCCCCCGCCGGCTCGACTTGGCCGCCGTCCCCGACGAACTGGCCGCCGAGTTGGACCAGATCGTGGACGCTGACGCGCTGGCCGACCTCCCGGGTTTCGACACCGAGGCCCTCGACAAGATGGCCGCTCGGCTGGTCGACTTCGAACGCTGGATCTCCGAGCGCCGCCACGTCGTCCAGGGCGTCGTGGACACCCTCCAGGCGGAGATCGCCCGGCGGTACCGTGAGGGCGAGGCCACGGTCGACGGGCTCTTGGACTAGCGGTGCCGGTGGGTGACGAACTGAAGGGCGAGATCGAGTCCCGCTGGCGGGACCTCGGTGAGTTCATCCGGGAGCAGCGCAACCTGGGCCAACTCTCGTTGCGCAAGCTCTCCGAGCAGGCCGGGGTCTCGAATCCCTACCTGAGCCAGATCGAGCGGGGCCTGCGCCATCCTTCGGCGGAGATCCTCCGCCAGATCGCCCGGGCCCTGGAGATCTCCTCCGAGGAGCTCTACGTGCGGGCCGGCATCCTCGACGAGCGGGACGAGCGCCCGGACCTGATCACCGAGATCCGTCGGGAGCCCGACCTCACCGAGGACCAGAAGAAGACCCTCATCCACATCTACGAGTCCTTTCGCCGCGAGAACGCCGGCGCCGTCGAGGCCGAGGCGGACGAGTAGGGAATCCGGGGCCTGTCCGTGACGTTGTCCAACTCCGTGACCCGCGCCGCCGTGCTCTCGATGCACACGTCCCCCCTGGCCCAGCCGGGGACGGGTGACAGCGGCGGCATGAACGTGTACGTCCGTGAGTTGGTCGCCGCCCTCAGCCAGGCCGGCGTGGAGTGCTGCGTGTTCGTGCGCCGCAGCGACACCGAGCTCCCCGAGGTGGTCGACGTCGAGCCCGGCTTCCGGGTGGTCCACGTCGACGCCGGCCCGGTGCACCTGGCCAAGGAGGACCTGCCCGAGATCCTGCCCGCCTACATCACCGGGGTCGAGCGGTGGCTGCGCCGCGAGCCGGTCGACGTGATCCACGCCAACTACTGGCTGTCGGGCCTGGCCGGCCACGAGCTGAAGCACCGCCTCGACCTGCCGCTCGTGTCGACCTTCCACACCCTGGCGCGGGTCAAGGCCGAGAACGGTGATCCCGAGCCCGAGCGCCGGGCGGAGGCCGAGGCCTCGATCATCGGCTGCTCGGATGTCATCTGCGCCTCCAGCACCACCGAGGAGAGCCAGCTGGCCGTCCTCTACGACGCCCCGGCCGACCGCATCGAGATCGTCCCCCCCGGCGTGGACCACGCCTTCTTCTCGCCCGGTGACCAGCGGGGGGCCCGCAGCGCCCTCGGCGTGGGCGACGAGCCCGTGCTGCTGTTCGTCGGCCGGGTCCAGCCCCTGAAGCGCCTGGGCGTAGCCGTCGACGTGCTGTCTCGCATGGAGCGCCGGGACGCCACCCTCGTCGTCGTCGGGGGCCCGTCGGGGTCCCAGGGCGAGGCCGAGCTGGCCCGGGTCCGGGACCAGGCCGCGAGCCTCGGGGTGGCCGACCGGATCCGCTGGGTGGCGCCGGTTCCCCACCACCTCCTCTCCACCTACTACCGGGCCGCCGACGTCTGCCTCGTGCCGAGCCGCTCGGAGTCCTTCGGCCTGGTCGCCCTCGAAGCCGCGGCGTGCGGCATCCCGGTGGTCGCCGCCGCCGTCGGGGGCCTGCGCTCCATCGTGGAGCACGGCCGTACCGGCTTTCTCGTCGAGGGTGGCGACCCCGCCTACTTCGCCGCCTACGTGGACGAGGTCCTGGGGAGCCCGACCATCGCCACCGAGCTGGGGCGGGCCGCGGCCGAGCGGGGCCGCACCTTCACCTGGTCGACCACGGCGGCCCGGCTCCGTCGCCTCTACGCCGACCTGGCCACTCGGGCCCCGGTCACCTGCTGAGTGGCGGACCCCGGCGCCGGCCCCGTGCTGTCGGCGGACGCCCTTCGCGAGCTCGAGGACCGGATCGACGCCTGGTTCGCCCATGAGGCCGCCGACAACCCCATGATCGCCGCCGTCGAGCGGGGTGAGCCCGGGGAGCGGCGCTGGTACGTGCGGGTCCGGGGTGACCAGAAGGACATGTTCACCTTCTGGTTCACGCTCGGCCAGCGGACGCTGGGCTACGAGACCTACGTGATGCCGGCGCCCGAGGAGAACCACGCCGCCTTCTACGAGCACCTGCTGGTGCGCAACCTCGGCCTGTACGGCTGGAGCTTCGCCATCGGCGAGGAGTCGGCGGTGTTCCTGAGCGGGGCCCTCGGCGTGGAGGCCCTGGCCGACGACGACGCCCTGGCCCGCGAGCTGGACCGGGTCCTCGGGTCGGGCTGGGAGTACGTGGAGCGTTGCTTCCGGCCCGCCCTCCGACGGGGCTTCGTAAACAAGTCTCAGTAAGTTTCATTGCATGTCATGGTGCAGGCGCCTATCGTCGGGTGAGGCCCGGTGTGCCCGACGTCATCGCCCCGTCGGGGAAGCGGGGGTGGTCGTGAGCGGCACACCGGGTCGGGGCCGGTCGCCCGGGTCTGCCTCGCCCGACGGGCCCTTGGTTTGGGCATTACGGTTGTGTTACAGTCTGGGAACGATCCGGTCCCCCTCCGGGCAGACCCGGCGGGCTACCCTCCGGAACCGGACGGGGTCGCCCCGCCCGACACCCCCGTTCAGAGGATCCATGCCCGTACGCCGACACCGAGTTGCCGCCGTCCTGCTGGCGATGGTCACCCTGGCCGTCGCCGCTCCGGTGTGGGCCCAGTCCGCGGATGACCTGGACGAGAACCAGGAGCAGCAGGACCAGCTCAACAGCCAGCTCGACGTCCTCCAGGCCGACCACGCCGAGCTGGTGGCGGCCCTCGAGGCCACCGGTGCCCGGGTCCGCCAGCAGGAGGCGGCCAAGCGGGAGGCCGAACAGCGTCTCGAGGTCGCCCGGGCCGAGGTGCGCGCCGCCCAGGCCGCCGTCGTCGAGATGCAGGCCGAGATCGCCGACCTCGGCCGACAGGCCGACGAGGACGCCGTCGACCTCTACATGAACCCGGAACCGGCGCTGACGGTGATGGACACCGACGACCTGACCCAGGCCACGCGTCGCGACGCCCTGCTGTCCACCATCGTCTCCCGCCACACCGACGTGCTCGACCGCCTCGGCGGCCTCCAGGTCGACCTGGTCGACGCCGAGGCCCGCTCCCGCGACGCCGCCGCCGCCGTCGAGACCGAGCGGGCCGAGGTCGCGGCCCGGTTGGCCGACTACCAGGCCACGCTGCAGGAGCAGCAGCGGTTGGAGTCGGCGCTGGCCGGCCGCATCGCCGACGTCCAGGACGAGGCCGATGCGCTGGCCGAGGAGGAGGCCGCCATCCGGGCCGCGCTGGCCCAGGCCTCCCAGGCCCCGGTCGGCCCTGGCGGCTCGATCGACACCCCGCCCAGTGCGGCCGGCCTCGTCTGGCCCGCCCAGGGCACCATCACCGGTGTGTTCGGCGAGGACCGGGGCGACCACATCCACGCCGGCATCGACATCGCCAACGGCACCAACACCCCGATCTACGCCGCCAACGACGGCACCGTCATCGGCGGGTGCGGCGGCGGCTACGGCAACTGCATCCTCATCGACCACGGCGATGGCATGGTCACCCTCTACGCCCATCAGAACTCGATCATCGTCGGCGCGGGCCAGCGCGTCTCCCGAGGCCAACAGGTCGGTTACATGGGCTGCACCGGCAGCTGCACCGGTACCCACCTGCACTTCGAGACCCGCATCAACGGGGTCGCCTACGACCCCATGAACTACCTGTAGCCAGGCCGTGCGGCTGCAACTGGTGGGTGGGGGGCGGATGGGCGAGGCCCTCCTCGCCGGCCTGCTGGCCGCCGACTGGGCTCCCGCCGGCGAGGTCCGGGTGGTCGAGGCCCTCGCCCCCCGCCGGGCCGAGCTGACCGAGCGGTTCCCCGGGGTCGAGGTGACCGACACCATCGGCCCGGCCGACGCCACCCTCCTGGCCACCAAGCCCGGTGACATCGCCACCGCCTGTGCTGCGCTCGGCGCCGACGCCGGCCGGGTCCTGTCGATCGCCGCCGGGGTCCGCCTGGCCGACCTCGAGGCCCTCCTGCCCGCCGGGACCGCCGTGGTCCGGGCCATGCCCAACACGCCGGCCCTGATCGGGGCGGGGGCGGCGGCCATCGCCGGGGGGGCGGCCGCCGACGATGCGGACCTGGCCTGGGCCGAGACGATCCTGAGGGCGGTGGGCACCGTGGTCCGGGTGGCCGAGCCCCTCCTCGATGCCGTCACCGGGTTGTCCGGCTCCGGCCCGGCCTACGTGTTCCTCGTGGCCGAGGCCCTGGTGGAGGCGGGCGTGCTGGTGGGCCTGCCCCGGACCGTGGCCGCCGAGCTGGCCGTGCAGACCCTGCTCGGCTCGGCCCGCCTGCTGGCCGACGGCGACGACGGCCCCGAGGCCCTGCGCGCCGCGGTGACCTCCCCGGGCGGCACGACGGCGGCGGGCCTGCGGGCCCTCGAGCAGGCCGGCGTACGGGCCGCCTTCCTCGACGCCGTCGTGGCCGCCACCGAACGCTCCCGCGAGCTGGGCGGCGGCTGAACCGCTGGTTTAGGCTGGCCGGCAGCGGAGTTAGGGGTAGCAACGTTGACTGAGGGGCGCGCCCGGTTCCTGACCGTGGCGGAGGTCGCCGACCTCCTTCGAGTGTCGAGCATGACGGTCTACCGCCTCATCGAGGCGGGGGATCTGCGCGCCCTGCGGGTGGGCAAGTCGTTCCGGATCAGCGAGGACGACCTCGAGTCCTTCCTCGGTACCCGCTACACCCAGACCGGCTGATCCCGGGCCTCCGGGCCTACTGTCGCCCCTGCGATGCACCACCGCTACTCGACCGTCTCCTTCCTCTCGGACTACGGCACCGGCGACGAGTTCGTCGGCGTGGTCAAGTCCGTCATCCGCTCGATCGAGCCCGAGGCCGCGGTCATCGACATCACCCACGAGATCCCGCCCCACGACGTCCGGGCCGGGAGCCTGGCCCTGGCCCGGGCCGCCCAGTACCTGGTCCCCGGCGTGGTCCTGGCCGTGGTGGACCCCGGAGTGGGTACCGACCGCCGGGCCGTCGCCGTCGAGGTGGGCAGTGGCCAGTCGGTCCTCGTGGGCCCCGACAACGGCCTGCTGGCCGCGGCGGTGGGCATGGTCGGGGGCGCCGACCGGGTGGTCGAGCTGACCAACCCCGACTACCACTTGCCCTCGCCCGGCGCGACCTTCGACGGCCGGGACGTGTTCGCCCCAGTGGTCGCCCACCTCTGCGCCGGTGTCGAGTTGGAGGAGTTCGGCGACCTGGTCGAGGCCACGAGCCTCCAGCCGGGGATGATCCCCCTCCCGTTCACCGACGGTGAGGCCGTGGCCGCCCAGGTCCTGTGGGTGGATCGCTTCGGCAATGCCCAACTGAACGTGGGCCCCGACGACGTCGACCACCTCGGCGACCGGGTCCGGCTGGTGTTCGGCGGGCGCTCCCGGCTGGCCAAGCGGGCGGCGTCCTTCGCGGAGCTGGGCGCCGACGTAGGCCTGGTCCTGGACTCCTACGGGCTGCTGGCCGTCTCCCTGGACCGCAACCCGGCGGCGGTCGAGCTGGCCCTGGCCACGGGGGACGAGGTCAAGATCGAACCCGCGGCCGAGGGTGACGAGACGGGCAACGGGGCCGGCCCGGTGCCCGTCGACATCGGCCCCGGACCCCGGTGAGGCCGGCCACGCTGGCCGTCCTGGCCGCGCTGCTGGCGGCCATCTTCCTGGCCGCCGCCATTCAACTCTTCTTCCTGGCCCGTTAGACGCTGAGGCGGTCGCGGGTGAAGCGCTTGGCGCCTCTCGCGATGAGCCAGGCCGCCACCAGCCAGACCCCGGCCCCGATGGCCACGGCCACGGGGAGGTCGACCAGGAGCAGGCCGGTCGCCTGGCCCATGGCCAGGAAGATGAGGGGCAGGATCACCGCCCCGCCGAGCTGATTGGCCTCCTGAGCCGTCTGGGCCCGAGCCGACACCCGCACCATGACCCCCAGGCCCAGGGCGGCCACGGCCGGCGCCACCCACAGGATCATCACCATCCAGAGCTGGGTGGGCACGAAGATCCGGTGCACGACCGACCAGCCCACGCCGTTGGCCACGACGGCGAAGCAGATGAAGCCGATCCAGGACACGGCCAGAGCGGGCACGAAGGCGACCAACAGCTTGGCCAGGAACAGGTCCCGGTCCGAGACCGGGAGGTGGAGGAGGGACTCCAGGGTCCGCCGCTCCTTCTCGCCGGCGAAGGCGTCGGCGGCCAGGACGGCCGAGACCATGAGGGGGACGATGAGGAACAACGGGGCCAGCAGGTAGCCGTTGACCAGCAGGATCATCTGCTCGGCCGGAGGCCGGGTGGTGATGGGTGCGGCCAGGTGGGCGGGGAGCCGGTCCAGGAACGGGGAGACGTCGACCGAGCCGGCACCGCGGGCGGCCAGGCCGATGCCCAGGGGCAGGATCACCAGGAGCAGTACGGGGACGAAGATCATGGGCAGGAACACCGCCTTGGCCCGGCGCACGGCGACCAGGTCCCGGACGACGATGGCCCGGATGCTCCCCCAGGCGATCGGGGTGCGCGTGGGGTGTGAGGCCTCGACGGTGGTGGCGGTCACGGTGTCTCCCCGACGCCGGCCTCGATGGCGAAGTAGATGTCCTCAAGTGTCGGCGGTCGGGGCGTGACCCCGTAGAGGCCCACCCCCCGGTCGGCCAGGACGGCGGCCAGTGTGGGCACCACCTCGCGGTCCTCGACCACGACCCGCAGGCCCGGGTCCGACGGCCGGGCGTCGAGGACTCCGGGCAGGGCCCGGACGGCCGCCACCAGGTCGGGCAAGGCGGGGCCGTCGAGGTCGACGTCCACGTCGAGGCCGGGCCAGAGGTCGGCGGCGATCGCCTCCGGGCGGCCGAACACGACCAGGCGGCCCCGGTGGAGCACGGCGATGCGGTCGGCCAGGCGCCCGGCCTCGCCCAGGAAGTGGGTGCAGAGCACGACCGTGCGGCCCTCCTCGGACGCTAGGCGGGCGATGAGGCCGATGACCTCGCGGGTGGCGCTGGGGTCGAGGCCCGAGGTGGGCTCGTCGAGGAAGAGGATCTCGGGGTCGTGCAGCAGGGAGCGGGCCAGGGCGACCCGCTTGCGCTGGCCGGTGGAGAAGCCGTGGACCCGGACGTCGGCCAGGTCGGCCATGGCGAACTGCGCGAGCACCTCGCCTGACCGGTGCTCGGCCTCGTCGGTGGCCATCCCCCGGATGCGGGCCGTGAAGACGAGGTTCTCCCGAGCCGTCAGGCGGTCGTCCAGGCCGGCGTTCTCGGTGAGGACCCCGGTCCGACGCCGGACGGCGTCCCCGTCGGTGGCCGGGTCGATACCGAGCACCCGGGCCGAGCCCGCGTCGGGGGCCAGCACGCCGTTGAGGAGGCGGACCGTCGTGGTCTTGCCTGCCCCGTTGGGTCCGAGCAGGGCCAATACCTCACCGGGGGCCACGTCGAGGGTGAGGTCGTCGACGGCCCGGTGCTCGCCGAAGGCTTTGGTCAGGCCATCGGCCCGGATGGCCGTGACCGGGGGCGCGGCACGTAGGACGGGTGCAGTCAAAGCCACGCCCCCCCCATCGGAGGGAGGACGGGTCGCCTTGAGGGAGCCGGTCGGGGCAGACTGGCCCCGTGAACGTGGCGGGCATCATCGACGGCCATCCCGACGACGCCGTGGCCCTCGTCGCCGGGGACCTCACGACGACCTACGGGGAGCTCCGCGGGGACGTCGCCGGCCTGCAGGCGGGCCTCGCGGATCTCGGCCTCGACGTGGGTGACCGGGTCGGCCTGGTGGCAGGCAACACCGTCGAGTTCGTCGTCGGCTGGCTGGCCGCCGCCCGGGGCGGCTTCGTCGCCGTCCCCCTCAACCCCGCCAGCCCCGTTCCCGAGCTGGCCCAGGAGCTGGCCGCCGTCGGGGCCCGGGCCGTGGTCTGCGGCCCCCAGGCCTCGACGGTGGTCCGGGAGCTGGACCGGGCCACCCTGGCCGTCCTCGAGCACGTGATCGTGGCCGAGGAGCCGGTCCCCGACGGTGGCCACCGCCTGGCCGACCTCATGGCCCACGCCCCGGCCGAGGCCGTCGATCGGGAGGCGGCAGACCTCGCCGTCCTCATGTTCACCAGCGGCACCGCGGGCTCGCCCCGGGCGGCGATGCTGACCCACGGCAACCTGCTGGCCAACCTCGAGCAGGTCCAGGCCTCGGAGGGGCGCCGACGCGGTCCGGACGATGTCGCCCTCGGCGTGATCCCGCTGTTCCACATCTTCGGCCTGAACGTGGTGCTCGGCGGCGGCCTCGTGGCCGGGTCCCGCATCGTGCTCATCGACCGCTTCGACGCCGACGAGGCCCTCCGGGCCATCACCGAGCAGGGCGTGACCGACCTGACCGGCCCGCCCACCATGTGGCACGGCCTGGCCGAGGCCGAGAGCGCCAGCCCCGACGCCGTCGCCACCGTCGAGCGGGCCGCGTCCGGCGCCGCCGCCCTGGGCCCGGAGATCCGCAAGGCCGTCCAGGAGCGCCTGGGCCTGGCGCTGGCCGAGGGCTACGGCCTGACCGAGACCTCCCCGGTGGTCGCCACCGGCGTGGGCCAGGACGCCCCCGCCGGCTCGGTCGGCCGCCCGCTGCCCGGCGTCGAGGTCCGGGTCGTGGACGCCGACGGCGAGGACACCTTCATCGGCGACGCGGGCGAGATCCTGGTCCGGGGCGCGAACGTCTTCGTCGGCTACTGGAACGACCCCGAGGCCACCACGGCGGTGCTCACCGCCGACGGCTGGCTGCACACCGGCGACATCGGCTTCGCCGACGAGTCCGGCTTCCTCTTCCTGTCCGACCGGGCCAAGGATCTGGTCATCGTCTCCGGCTTCAACGTCTTCCCCGCCGAGGTGGAGGACGTCCTGATGAGCCATCCCGCCGTGGCCGAGGCCGCCGTGGTCGGCATCCCGAGTGTCCGGACCGGTGAGGCCGTCAAGGCGTTCGTGGTGCTGGAGAACGGCGCCACCCTCACCCCCGAGGACCTCAGGGAGCACACCCACGGCCACCTGGCCCGCTACAAGTGCCCGGCCGAGATCGAGCTCGTCGACGAGCTCCCCCACGGCCCCAGCGGCAAGCTGCTGCGCCGTTCGCTGCGGGGATAGCCCTCCGGTAACCGGGAAGCCGGCACCCGGCGCGCCGCCGCGGTTGTTGGTGAGGGTGAGGCTGTTTCACAGGGCTGAGCGGGACCCGCGTCAGTCGCGGGTGGGCACAGGGTCTGGTGGTGAGGTTCCCATGGTGAGGTCGCGGGGGCGGCGTCGTTGGGGGGCGGGGTTGAGGGGGATGGGGACCATGCGGAGGGTGTGGTCGGGGAGGATCTCGGGCTCGATGCCGCATTCGTGGAGCCAGGCCGCGGTGTCCCGGAAGTAGCT
>Ga0315287_10000108_pt1 | contig 66604 bp, 50 predicted proteins | sample YL17G11_0_MG_FD_205037 | JGI IMG/M metagenome (GOLD analysis project Ga0315287, IMG submission 205037) | Sediment microbial communities from Yellowstone Lake, YNP, Wyoming, USA - YL17G11_0 | ecosystem: Environmental > Aquatic > Freshwater > Lake > Sediment | place: USA: Wyoming | collected...
ATAAAATCCTTTGCTTTGTTGCCCTAAGAATGGAGTTAGGATGGAGATGTTCACCTTTCGGCCAGAAACTCTCGTTTATCGCATCTCTCGAGAAATTTACACAAGATACTTGACACTACCGTAGGAACTTTATTTCCACTGGTAGGAAATTCTTTTCCGTGGGGCAATGACCCTGATCGACGGGAACATGACCCATTCCCCCGGCAATCAACTGACAGGGAAGTTGGCGATTTATGGCAAGTGAATATCCTGGATCATGCGGTTGGTTTTGGAAGCAAGACCTGGCAGGTTTTTGAAACCTGCCAGGTCTAATCTCCTCCCCCTCGCCCGCAAGGGGCGAGGGGTCGTTCTAACCTCACCCCCCTGCCCCCTCTCCAAGTGTGGAGAGGGGGGGTAATGACATCAGAACCGCAGATTCACCAGATGAACCAGATTACACAGATGCTGGAAGTATGGGGATGAAGAGATATGGAAAAAATTGATAATGGGTTATAAACCCCTCATCCCCTAACCCCTTCTCCCGCTTGATGCAGGAGAAGGGGGAAGCCCCTACCCCCCTGCCCTATTTCTTTTTCTTGCCCGCCTCGGCCTCGATGATGGCCAGGTTTTTTCTGTACAAATCCAGGTTGGGGTGGCCGTTGGGGAAGAGTCTTGCCAGGATGGCCACGGCCCGCCGGCCATAGTCCAGCGCCTTATCCAATTCGCCCAGGGCTCGATAGATCAGCGATAAATTGTTGTACGAGGTGGCCAGGTCGGGGTGATCGGCGCCCAGGACTTTTTCTTTGATTTCCAGGGCCTTTTGCTGGAACGCCATCGCCCGGTCCAGTTGGCCCAGGGCTTGATAGATCAGCGATAAATTGTTGTACGACGTGGCCAGTTCGGGATGGTCTTTGCCCAACACTTTTTCCGATATCGCTACATCCTTTAACTGGAACTCCAGCGCCTTATCCAATTGACCCAGTGCTTCATATATTGTCGATAAATTGCTATAAGAGGTGGCCAGGGATGGGTGGTCGGGGCCCAGGACTTTTTCTTCGATTTCCAGGGTCTTTAACTGGAACTCCAGGGCCTTATCCAGTTGGCCCAGGTTTTTATAGATCATCGATAAATTGTTGTACGAGGTGGCCAGGTCGGGGTGATCGGGGCCCAGGACTTTTTCAAATATTTCTGTGGTCTTTAACTGGAACGCCAGCGCCCGGTCCAATTGGCCCAGGGCTTTATAGATCATCGATAAATTGTTGTACGAGGTGGCCAGGTCGGGATGGTCTTTGCCCAACACTTTTTCCGATATCGCTACATCCTTTAACTGGAACTCCAGGGCTTTGTCCAGTTGGCCCAGGTCTTGATATATCCCCGATAAATTGTTATACGAGGTGGCCAGGGAAGGGTGATCGGCGCCCAGAACTTTTTCAAATATTTCTGTGGTCTTTAACTGGAACGGAAGCGCCCGGTCCAGTTGGCCCAGGTCTTGAAACCGAAGCGATAAATTGTTGGCCAATGTGGCCAGGTCTTCATCCGCATCGGCCAGGCGCTCCACCACCGCTGCCCCAAAGACCACATAACCCTTTTTATCCAGCGGGTTGTCGCCCGGTGCTTTATAAAGCTTCCCGGCCAGCGCCTTGATCAACTGTTTGCAGGTTTTGGCCGTCGGCTTCTCCTTGTAGCGCACCACCTCGCCGATCACCGCGTGCATCTCCAGCCCATTACCCGCCCTTTTTAACCAGCCCTTATCCACCAGCCTATTCAAGCTATCGGCACTCTCCAGGCCGAGCCACTCCTTTAACTCGGCCAGCTCCACCGCCAGGGCCGGTAATAGCGAGATGTTGGCCAGCACGGTTTTCTCCTCACCGCTGAGGCCCGATAGATCGAAGACCCGGCCCAGGTGCTCGAAAAACGTATGTTTGCTCTTATCGTTGCCCCAGAGGGTGGCGATGTTCTCCTGGATGACTTCATTGAGGTTAAACCCTGTTTCGGCCAGTTTCTTATCCAGTGCCGGGGCCGTCAGCCCGGCAGCATGCGCGGTGCGCGCCAGCAGCTCGACGGTCAGCGTGTGACGCCCGGCCCGCTCGACCAGGCGGTCGATGGCTTCCGTATCCCTTTCACCGGCCTGGGCCGGGCAATGGCGTATAAACAACTCCCGGCAGGCTTCTTTGGACAGGAATTCGAGCGCGAATAGGGAAAACCCCTCTAACCGGCAACGGGAATTGGCCAGCACCCGGCAGCGCCAGGCAGCCAGCAACGGCAAGTCAGGGTCTTCCGGCCAATCGATGTTATCGATCACCAGCAGCGTGTCCTTGTCCAGGCCGGCTAAATAGCGGCGGATGGGGGCAAATCGCTCGTCGAGCGTGCCGCTAACCGGGATGTCGAGATCGGGCACCTCTATCTGGGAGACAAAGGTGGCTTTCAGGCTGCCGCTGTAATCGAGCCAACCGACCTGCTGGTAATCATCGTCATGTTTCCATAAGTAGTGCTTGCAGAGCTCGGTCTTGCCGATACCGCCCAGGCCCTGTACCAGCAACACCGGTGCCTGCTTCTGCAGTTGCGCCTCCAGGCTCTTAAGCTCATCCTCCCGGCCGATAAATGCCCCCAGCCGCGGCGGTAATGGGGTCAGATCCTTGCCCGCGCGCTTGGACCCATCGCCCCCATCTCCACCTGTGTATTCCTGGGCAAGATAGAGGTTTAAATCCCCGTAAAAACAAGCATGGAAATCTTTTAATGTACGATATTTTTGGATTAGAACCCGGTCTTTTTTCTTCTTAATGAATTTCTCTACCTGGGCATAGTCGTCGATTTCCTGTTGATTTTTGGGTTTAAATTTCGTCTTAAAATAGAAAAAGACCTTTTTTTTCAACTTCATGGCCAGGCGGTACTCGGCCAATGTATGTTTGCCGATGCGGGAATAGACGATAACCAATACCACCGTGCAGGGGGCCAGTTTTTGGTTGATGGCTTGCTGGATAGTCGATTCGGTCACACTGCCGGAGGGAAGATCGATCTCCCATTCTACCGGCTCTATATTTAAATGCGGGTGTGCTTTACCCAGCCTGGTGAGAACCATTATCGTCTCCTGGCGTTCTTCTGCCAACTCGTTACCCGAAGCCACGAATACTTTGAGCCTGCTCATCCGGCCTCCCGTTTTTTTATCCCCCATTATACACCATCCGTCCCCACCCGGCAACCGGCCCCCATACTTCTAGAATCTGCGTAATCTGCGTAATCTGGTTAACGTTTCTTTTAAGCAGTTGAACGCTGCACACGCTCGCGTTCGAGCTTGTTGTCTCCGCCTATAATTTTGCGGAGACAAGGTTCTGACAACATGCGACGCTCATATCCGTAGGGGCGTATTGCAATACGCCCCTACCCCCGTGCCCCTACAGGGATCCCTCGTGCTGAGGGGTTTATATTCCATTATCAATTTTTTCCATATCTCTTCATCCATTTATGCTTATAAAATCATAATCATCATATTAATCATGCCAATCATAGTTCAAGACATGAATCTGGTTAATCTGCGGTTCTGACAATGACCCGGCAGGCGAGATCATTTAATCGGGCATTCGAGGTGCTGCTTTTGCCAGTGGTCGGCGAATTCCAGGTGCAGGCGGGTAAACTCTCCCTGCTTTTCCAGGCGGCCCTGCGGGCAGTCCAGGGCCAGGTCGGTGAATAGATCGATAAAAGCCTGGCCCTTGCCCCAGATATCCAGGATCAACCGGCCATTCTCCAGCCGCAGATCCTCGATGATCGGCCCGCAAGAGAATTGACCGTAGGCGAGTCTCTTATCCAGCCGCGGCCAGGCATAACCTGTGATATCGACCGTGACCTCAATTTGTTCATTTTCCCCGGCCAGGGTAATGGGGAATGCCCGGCCTTTCATGCCCGGCAAAACGATATCGATGCTTTGGGCCGGAACAAAAGGGGAAAAATCGAAGCTGAATCCTTTTAAGTTGGCAAAGGTAAAAGTAAAGAAAAGCCGGTTCTTCTCCTGGCGAAAATCCAGGGCTAGCTTGCCATTGCCGACTCTCAGGTTTTCCACTTTCAGGCTCTTCCAAAATAAAGGAATCGCCGGTTTGAGCTGGATCTCTTTTTTTAAGGCGTCGCCGTCGAACCCCAGCAGCCCCTCCACGAAGGCGGCCACCGTGTTACCCGAAGACCAGACCTGGTTTTGCACGCTCTCGTCCAGGGGGCGGTAGATGTCGCCGGACAGGAGCTCGGTGGCCGAGCCATAGTCGAAATCCCGGATCAGCCGCAGGTTGGCTAAGAGCAGGGAAAAAGCGTGGAAAGGATTCTGGTAACGGTACAAAGCCAGTGAGGAAAAACCGGTCAGAAACGGCCAGACCGCGCCGTTGTTGTAACTCGAAGGGTCATAGTATTGGGATTGCGCGCCCAAGAAGCGGGTGCCCCAATCGGTGGAGAGCTCCGGGGAAGCGATTTTCTTTTGCGCCCGTTGTCCCTTCTTGAAGTCGATGACCCCAAAGCGCATGCCGATCACCGGCCAGATGGTGATCTCCGGGATGCGCGTGCCATCCTCCTTGACCGCATAGGCGTAGAATTCCTGACCTTCGTCCCAGAACAGGCGATCCAGGGCTTCTTTGGCGCTGGCGGCCCGGGTCTTTGCTACTCTCGCTTTAGCGGTTTGCCGTTGCCCGGAATAAATCCGGCCCATGGCCTCCCAGGCAGCGCCGGACAGCGAGGCCAGGAAGATATCGGTCTTCATCTTCTGCCGCAAAGGCCCGGTCTCGGAAGCGCCGGTCCCGGCCAGCGGGGTTTCCACGATGCCGTCTTTGTCGCTATCTACTTTGATCAGCCACTCCCAGACCTTATCGATTTTTTTCTGATAGGTTTTTATAAGGGCCGTATCGCCGCTGCGCCGGGCATAAGCATCCAGGAGCACGGCAAAATAGAGGGTGGTGTCGCCGTGGAAATAGGGGAAGCCATAATCGCCGAACCAATCGATAAAACCTGCGCCTTGCGATAGCTCGTGCATGATCTTGCCGTCTTTACGCTGGTATTTGAACAGGAACTCGAGCTCGCGCCGCACCCCGGCAAAGTCGCCGTAATCGAGGATGGCAAAGGAATTGATCATGCCGTCACCGCCGAAGAACCAACCAAAGCCGGGCCGCTCGCCCTCGCCCGACAGCCCATACCCGGCGATCAGCCCCTCGCCCAGGTCCGGGTTATGGACAAAAGCGGCATTCACGTTCTGGATGCAGTAGGCCAGCGCCTCATCGATCCACGGTTCGGGTGTCGAGACCCGCAGGTGATCGTTAACAAAAGCCTGGCTGGCGGCAGAGCGCGCCTTAAAATAAGCGGCCCGGTTATTCTTCAAGTCTTTGAAAATCTTCTCCGTGTCCTCGAATTTCCCCCGCCCAGCGCAGGCCAGCAGCGGGATTTCGTGTGAGCCTTTGGGAATGGCGATGCGGTAGCGCAACCGGCCGCCCGGCAGCTTGTGGGCCGGCAGTACGCCGACTTTCTGCCCGGGGAAGCCGCCGAACAGGGCATGGTTTTTCCAGCCCGATTCCGACAGGACATAATAGCCGCCCTCTTCATCCCAATAGCTGAATTTACCGCCCACCGAGGCCGGCCACATGGGCGACAGGTCGGGCTTAAAGGAGAACTCCAGGACGATATCCTGCAAGGCGTTTATGCGGTAGACCAAGAATACGCCCGGCTGCTCGTCAGCCGGGTAGAGCTGCTCGGAGATTTTCCACTTCTCGCCGATGAATTCCCGCTCAAAGCACAGCGGGGAGAAACGAAAATCTCCCAGGCGCTGGTAGGGGTTCTCCTCTGCGCCAGCGACCAGCACCTGGAACTGCAGGTCATGCAGTACTTTGTATGGGTAGACCCAGACCTCGAAAGCAGACCCATCCGCAGTGCCCATAACCATGGCCCGTTTGCCGTAGACCCCAAAGAAGGAGTGGCTATAGTTGCGAATCTCCGCCGGGCACAGGGCAGCCGCCAGCCATAAGAACGCTAAAATGCCGGTAACGATGCGCTTTTTCATTTGACCTCCTTTAAAACGATGCGGTGCGTCCCGCCCGGGATAGCGAATTTCCCCTTCCGCGGGCCAGCGATTTTCCCGTCCATTTCCAGGGTGTATCGCCGGCCGGCCAGGATAGACGGGGATAATACCATTTTGTGGCCGGTGACGCTGACCTCTGCTTCCAAAAACCCCGGGCCAAAGCCGATATGTCGCATCACGCCCCGGCCCTGGAAACGGAAGATCTCCTGGCCGGCCCCTTTTATCGATAGGCCGGAGGCATCGATGTCCAGGTCGTAAGATTTTTCCCGCAGCACCAGGTTTTCGATGCGGTTTTTACCCCCGGCGGCCAGGTTGCCTACGCGCAAGCCGTCAAAGGGCGAGATGTCGATAAAATCCTCTAACAGGATCAGGGCAAAGAGCGGGCCCCAGCTCTGGTAGCGCTGGCCGCCGCCCTCACCGGTCACGGAATGGTAATTTTCCCGGCACAGGGCGTGGGTATTCCAGCTTTCCAGGAACAGGGCGGCACTCTTGCGCGCCAATTCGGCAGCCGCTTCGTCGAACCGGTAGCGTTTCAGCCCCTGGTAGACCAGGTAATTGGTCGGCGGCCAGATGGTTCCCCGCCAGTACTGCTGGTCTTTAAAGGCCGGGTGATCACGCGAGATCGTCGGTATAACGTATTGGCCGTTGAATTTTTGCTTGTCTAACAATTGCTTTAATATCGCTTGCGCCTGGTCCGCGGAAGCCAGGCCGGCCAGCAGCGGGTAGAAATTAGAGGCCGCCTGTTGGGTGGAAAACCGGCCATCCCAGTAGCGGTCAAAGTAGAAATTTTCGTTCCATAACACCCGGTTGACCCGGGCTTTGATCTCTTCATACTCCCGTTTAAAGACCTCCGCATCCCCGGTCTTACCGAGAATCTGGGCCATCGTCATCAGCATCTCCGCATCCAGGGCATAGAGGGCCGATAGGTCGATACAGTTCATCTTCAGCGTATTGGCCCGGTCGTCGAAGGGCACGTTATCGTAATTGGGCAGGTCGTCTTGCCCCGATTCCCAGGCGGCGCGCTGCCGGCCTTCCACCCCCTTTTCCCATTCCGGGCAGCCAGCCAGCATTAACTCGGTGTCGCTCCCCCACTCCAGAAGGCAATCGCCATTTCCATCCCGCCGCGGGGTGCCGTTTTTCCCCGGGTCTGTCCAGTACCGGTGCCATTTCTTTAAGCGTCCGTAAGCTTCCTCCAGGAGCGAAATATCGCCCAACCGGTAATAGGTCTTTAATACCGCAAAGGCGCCCACCGGCGGCTGGGAGCGATCCGGTGTGCCGCTCCGGGAAGAGCGCCAGTTAGGAATGTTGCCGTTGGGGTACTGGCAGTCGAGCACGGCCGCAATTTCCCGCCTGGCCAGCTGCGGGTCTTCCACGGCCGCTTCCAGGGCATTGAAAAAGGCATCCCATTCGAAGATCGTCCACAGGTCATCCTGACCATCGGGCCCGGGGAAAATCCAGCGCCGGCCCGCCGGCAGGTAGATCTCACCGCTGTCCGGTTGAAAGAGTTTCATCCAGCCCAGGTTATCGGAAATGGAATCGATCAAGCCCGGCCACTCGCCCGTGACCCTGGGCCGTTTGGCCTGGTATATATCCCGGTTGGTTTGCAGGATAGTGTCGATTTCTTGCGGGGATAGACCAGGTCCGGCAAAACCGGCGTAAAAATAAAACCGGCTCAGCCCTTCTTTGACCCGGCCGACCAGGGATTTTTCCTTTACTTCCAGCTTTTCAAAGGCGGAACCGACCGGCAAGAAGCGGAACACCATGTTGTCTTTGTTGCCGGTGACTTGCCCCCCCTGATCCCGGTAATCGACCGGCGCCGGCCAGGGGGAGTAAAAAACAGTCTCTATACGGATCCCGGCCGGGATCGACAGGCTGCCGACCAGGCCATCGCCCCAGCGGCTATAGCGCAGGGTCAAAAGCCGGTCGGGCGGTCCTCCTTTTACCCGCAACGGCGTTTCCCGGCCCTTACCGATGGGCAGGAAAGGATTAAAGCTGACCTCGGCATAACTCCCATCCGGGGCAAACGGGCCCGGCCGGTCTACGATAAAGAATGTGTCATAGCCGTCGATCTTTTCATCGCCTTTAAAGATCGCGAAGCGGAAGGCAAAGGGGTCCCCCTCTTTGACCAATACCAGGCCGTGCCACTGGGCCGGATCATAGGCGCCGAAATGAAAATCGGCATCCAGCGGGCGGGTAATACCCAAAACCAGTACCAAAACCGTTAAAAAAATGCTTGCTCTTCTCATGTTCACTCCTCAAGCCCTAATTATAACAATTTATCCCGCCCGTTAAAAGGTACTTGTCTCCGCAAAATTACAGGCAAAGACAAGGAGCGTTCTCCTGCTTCAATTGGGAAAAATCATCTGGTATTGACTTTCGGGCCGGCAATTGGTAATATTTCCCCGGTGTTTGCAAAAAGGAGGTTAGACAACCATGAAGAGCGATATCGAGATTGCCCAGGAAGCAACGTTAGTCGATCTGGATGAGATCAGGGACAAATGGGGGATACGGGAGGACGAATTCTGGCCCTTCGGCAACTACAAGGGGAAAGTGTCGTTGCGGATATTCAACCGCCTGGGAGATCAGCCCGATGGCCGGTTGATTGTGGTTACCGCGGTGACGCCGACCAAACTGGGCGAAGGCAAGACCACCACCGCCATCGGCCTATCCATGGGCATTAACCGGGCCGGGAAAAAGTCCATCGTCACCCTGCGGGAACCCTCCCTGGGCCCGGTCTTCGGCATGAAGGGCGGCGCTGCCGGCGGCGGTTATTCCCAGGTGCTGCCGATGGAGGACATTAACCTGCACTTTACCGGCGATATCCATGCGGTGACCACGGCCAACAACCTTTTAGCGGCCATGATCGACAACCATATCCATTTTTCCAATTCCCTCGGCCTTGATCCGCGCAAGATTCTCTGGGCCAGGGCCATGGACATGAACGACCGCACCCTGCGTCGTATGGTGGTTGGCCTGGGCGGGGAAGACGGCGGTTACCCGCGTGAGGACGGGTTTATTATTTCTGCCGCCTCGGAAGTGATGTCTATTTTGACCCTGGCCTCGGACCTGGACGATCTCAAAAAAAGGCTGGGTAATATCCTGGTTGGGTTTACCCGGGATAATAACCCGGTCTATGCCCGGGATTTCAAGGTGTGCGGGGCCATGACCACGGTGTTGCGGGAAGCCATTAAGCCCAACCTGGTGCAGACCATCGAGCATACGCCGGCTTTGATCCACAGCGGCCCTTTTGCCAATATCTCTTTTGGCACCAACAGCATCCTGGCTACCCGGATGGCTTTGAAATTGAGCGATTACGTGGTCACCGAGTGCGGCTTTGCTTCCGACCTGGGCCTGGAAAAGTTTATCGACCTGGTTTCCCGGTTTGCCGCCTATAAAATCCACGCCGTGGTCATCGTGGCTACGGTGCGGGCCCTGAAGTACCAGGGCGGCGGCAATGATCTGGCGGCGCTAAAAGAGGGGCTGAAGAACCTCGGCAAACACATCGATAATGCCGTACTCTTCGGCTTTAAACCGGTGATAGCGATCAATGCCTTCCCGGATGATAAAGCGGAAGAGCATGATTTGATTAAACGGTTCAGCCTGGAGAAAGGGGCGCTGGCCGCGGTCAGCGAAGCCTTTAGCCGGGGCGGGGCCGGTTGCTTGAAACTGGCCGAAGAGGTTATTGCCGCCGCAGACCGGGCCGACGGCCAATACCGTCGCCTGTACGAGCTTTCCGATGCGGTGGAAGACAAAATCGAAAAGGTGGCCAAAAACGTCTATGGGGCCGATGGGGTGATCTTCTCCTGGGAGGCCAAGAAGAAGCTGAAATTGATCGACAAACTGGGGCTGTCGCATTTCCCGGTGTGCATTGCCAAGACGCCGCTCTCCCTGTCGGACAACAAGAACAAATTGAATGTGCCGACCGGCTGGCGGTTGAACATCAACGATATCAACATCGCGCACGGCGCCGGGTATTTGATCCCGATTGCCGGGGATATTATGCTCATGCCCGGGCTGCCCAAGGAGCCGTCGGCGCAGGGCATCGATATCGATATTACCGGCCACCGGATCAGCGGGCTTTTTTAGACCAACTGGGAAAAGCCGGTTTTTTTCTACCTAAATCAGCCGCTTGATTTTGGGAATCCGTATGGAATGATTTCCCCGGTATTTTTAGTATGTCCTTTTCTCATCTCTCACCGGCTTCCTCACCGCCTGTCGAACCGTCGAGGGGCCGGTAAAGCGAATCATGAAGCGCCGATGCTCATCGATCCCCTCGCCCCGCCTATGGTAAAAATCATTGGGTTTCCTGGGAATTTTACGCTAATACCACTAACTGGGTGTTGCGAAATAGTATTTTTGATGTTATGATGAGTCCCATGAATGAGCTGGATGTATTAAAGCTTGTGGCGCGGCGCCTGGACGATGCCAAAATCGATTACATGCTCAGCGGTTCTACTGCCCTGGCTTTTTACGGAAAACCCAGGATGACCCGGGATATAGATATTGTCATCATGATTCCATTAAGAGAGGTCGATCGATTCGTCGGATTTTTCGATCAGGATTTCTATATCGATAGGGATATGGTAGCAGATGCCATTAGACATCAATCCATGTTCAATATCATTCACCTGGAAACAGTCATTAAAATCGACTTCATTATTCGCAAGAACCGGGAATATAGGATCCTGGAATTCAATAACAGGAAAAAAATAAAACTGGAAGACCAGGAAATATCGGTAGTATCACTTGAAGACCTTATTATTTCCAAACTTTACTGGGCAAAGGACAGTTTTTCAGAGATACAAATAAAAGATATCGTCAACCTGATCGATTTGGACTTCGACATGGGTTATGTGAAGGAATGGTGCTCCCGGTTAGGTTTGGATTCAATTTTAAAGAGGGTTTTAGATGAAAGACACCAGTGAGAAGATGGAAAAGATTTATCATGAAATGATAATGAAGAAAACTCCTGAAGAAAGAGTCAAAATGTGTTTTTCCATGCTAAACACCGTAAGGAGAATCGTTTTATCGACTATCAAGGACAAAAAAAAGTGGCGAAAAGAAATGTTTATGCGCTTTTACGGTGATGAATTCGATCCAGTTCAAAGAGAAAAAATCCTCCTTACTCTCGATAATTACTCCTGAGAACCGGTGAGATATACCCCCCAGCTAAGATGATAGACCGGTACGCTTCGATGGCCGGCCCCTGGCCCCCCTGATTCCCCCCGCGAGCAGGGGGTAGACCCCTTCAATGTAAGGAAGGGGTCTACCGGTATCATAGACATGGGCGCTATATTCTGGTAAAATACGAAGCACAAACTATAAAGGAGGATAACATGGGTATGTTTTGTTTTCAGTGCCAGGAAACGGCCAAGAACCAGGGGTGCACGGTGGCCGGTGTGTGCGGTAAAAAGGATCTAGTCGCCAATGCGCAGGATTTGCTGATCTATGTCTTGAAAGGTATCGGCCTACTTACTTCGGATAATGTGCCGCTCCCGGTGGGGCGCTTTATCAGCGGCGCGCTTTTTGCCACCATCACCAACGCCAATTTCGATAGCGCACGGATTAACGCTTTAATTAAAGAAGGCATACAGATCAAAGAGGGGCTGAAGAAAAATTTCCCCGGCGATATGGGGAAACTTCCACAGGCTGCGGCCTGGTTTACCGATAAAGAGGCGGAATTTACCGCCAAAGCCGGCCAGGTTGGGGTATTGGCCAGCGAAAACGAGGATGTGCGGTCGTTACGGGAGCTCTTGATCTACGGTTTGAAGGGCATTGCCGCCTACACGCATCATGCCGCCATGCTCGGCAAAGAGAAGGCGGAAATCTACCAATTTCTCGCCCAGGCCCTGGCTTCTACGACCCGGGACCTGTCCGTAGACGAGATGGTCGCTTGGGTGATGAAGGCCGGGGAAACGGCGGTTGCTGCTATGGCCTTGCTCGATGAGGCCAACACCTCGGCTTATGGCCATCCGCAGATCACCGAGGTCAACATCGGGGTGCGTAACAACCCCGGCATCCTGATTTCCGGCCATGACCTGAAAGACATGGAAGAGCTCTTAAAACAGACGGCTGGCAGCGGTGTCGATGTTTACACCCACAGCGAGATGCTGCCGGCCAATTACTACCCGGCTTTTAAGAAGTACCCGCATTTTGTCGGCAATTACGGCGGTTCCTGGTGGCACCAGGATAAGGAGTTTGCTTCTTTCAACGGGCCGGTACTGATGACCACCAACTGCATCACGCCGGTGAAAGATGCCTATAAAGAGCGTATCTTTACATCCGGTATGGCCGGTTACCCGGGGGTCAAACACATCCCGGACAGGCCAGAGGGCAAAATGAAGGATTTTTCCACGATCATTGCCCTGGCCAAGAAGTGCCCGGCACCTACGTCGCTGGAGAGCGGTAAGATCGTCGGCGGGTTTGCCCATCACCAGGTCATGGCCCTGGCCGATAAGGTGGTGGCAGCGGTCAAGTCGGGCGCCATTAAGCGGTTTGTGGTGATGGCCGGGTGCGATGGCCGCATGAAAGACCGCGAGTATTTTACCCAGGTGGCCGAAAACCTGCCCAAAGATACGGTTATTCTCACGGCTGGTTGCGCCAAGTACCGCTACAACAAGCTCAACCTGGGCGATATCGGCGGCATACCGCGCGTGCTGGATGCCGGCCAGTGCAACGACTCCTATTCGCTGGCCGTGATTGCCCTGAAACTGAAAGAGGTCTTTGGCCTGTCGGATGTCAACCAGCTCCCGGTCTCTTTCGACATTGCCTGGTACGAGCAAAAAGCGGTGGCCGTGCTTTTGGCCCTCCTTTACCTGGGTTTTAAAGGCATTCGCCTGGGGCCGACCCTGCCGGCTTTCCTCTCCCCGAACGTGGCCAAAGTGCTGGTGGAAAAATTTGCCATCACACCGACCGGCGACGTGGCCGCAGACATTGCCGCCATGATGGGTTAAACGAAGCCAAAGCCTGGGTTAAAGTAAAGTATAGTTGCATTTATATTGAATATAATGTAAACTATACCTTAAAAATTATTGTAACAGGAGACATTCTCCGATGACGTTCTACGAAAGGAAGCTTTATAAAAAAATTAAACCTTACCTGGATACACCTGATATAATTGTCATCCAGGGCGCCAGGCAAACCGGGAAGACCTCTCTGCTCCACATCATTATGAGAGACCTGCCGGAAAATGACTATGCCTATCTTGACCTGGAATACAGCAATTTGTTGGAAGTCTGTGATGGGGGGCCTGAAAACCTGTTGGCTTATTTGAAGCAGGGGGGAATGCTGAAAAATCAAGAAAAATTCTATGTCTTGATTGATGAGATCCAGTACATGTCCAATCCGTCTTCATTTTTGAAACTCATCCATGATCATTATCCTTATTTGAAATTGATTGTGTCCGGGTCATCCAGTTTCGATATCCGTCGGAAATTCCAGGACTCCCTGGTTGGTCGAACGCTTAATTTCGATCTTTACCCCCTCGATTTCGAAGAATTCCTGGTATTCAAAGAAAAACCTTTTGACCTTCATGAGAAAATCGATACCAGGGTGCTATTGGATGAACTCACGGTCTTGTACCGCGAATATGTACTTTATGGGGGATATCCCCGGATCGTGCTGTCAGATTCCATCCAGATGAAAGAGCAATATCTCCAGCAAATCATAGATACCTATGTGAGAAAAGATATTCGTGAACTGGGCCGTATCCGGGGAATGGACAAATTCAATAAACTCTTGCGTGTGCTGGCCAGCCAGAGCGGTAGTCTCTTGAATGTGACCGAACTGGCCAATACGACGCAATTGTCCAAGCAGACACTGGAAGATTACCTGTTTATCCTGGAAAAAACTTATATCATCAAGCTTTTACCTCCTTTTTCCCGGAATATTCGTTCCGAGTTGTTTAAGACCCACAAAATTTTCTTCTTCGATACCGGTTTGCTTCATCTACTCTGGCTCAAGATGCTTCCCAGGGAGATTATGGGCAGTGTCTTTGAGACGGCTGTTTTTTCAGATCTTGCCAAGAACCTCGGGAGCGAAAATATCAATTTCTGGCGCACACAGGATAAAAAGGAGATTGATTTTATTATTTCCTGGAGAGGTAAAATCATCCCTATTGAGGTTAAACTTAATGCCGGTCGAATGAATTATAATGCCATTAATTACTTTACTTCCCATTACCACCCGGATCGAGCCTTCTGTCTTAGCCTGGAAGGGAAGTTGCCGCATGATGAACCGGGTCTTATCCAGCTTGCCCCCTGGGATTTGTGGGCGTTGATCGCAAAAGAATAAAAGCGGGACCTAGTCGATCCAGGCCTCGAAGCCCTGGGCCTGGTCGTGCGGCAGGCGGTAGATGGGGTAAGGTTCGGGTGTATTGCTCCACTGGCTGACGAGCTCCCGGTTGAGATAACCCCAAAAAGCCAGGCTGTCGCGGGATTCGGGTTCCAGGAGCACCGGGATTAACCGGGCCAGGGGCTGGTCGAGCGGGATGTAATAGGAGCCTTTGGGTATCGCTACCTCTTCCCGGGCGTATTGGCCTTTGAGGGTCACGGGCGCTACGCCCTGGTAGAGCCCGGGGTTAACCTTAACCTCCTGAATGATGTATTTCTCCACCGGTAGTTTCATCTCCTGCCGGACCTGCTCGACCTGGATGCCGTGGTTCTTGATATTCTCGATCAATTCGGGGTGGAAGGGGGTGACGATATAACCGGCCGGTAGGGGGATGGAGCGGGTCGGTTTGGCTTTGGAGAAGTAGGGTACCCGGTAGTCTTCGAGGATATCGGTCTTTTGCACCAGGTAGTCGCCGAACCAGGGCGGGTACTTGCCTTTGTCCGCGGCCTTGATTTTTTCTATCTTGAATCGATAACTCTTAACGGTGACGTCACCGAGTTTATCGTTCTGGTAATCGATGACAAAATCTCCCTGGGAAAAGCTCCGGCGGGTTTTTGCGGCCGCCTCGGCGATCAATTTTTGCATCTTTTGGCCATGTTCCCGGGTATAGCCCAGGATGGACTTAACAAAAGCCAGGGACGAGAGGACGCGGGTCTTGAAATCGGCGTAGGAGTAGTTTTCATCGAGCACGCTAAACATGTTACGTAGACCGGCGTAGTTGGTGCCGTACCGGGCTTCAAAGGAATCGTTGGTCCAGCCTTTTTCGGGTTTGAGACGGTCTTGAAAATTGCCATAGGGTACGCTGTCGTAACCATAGGTCTCTTTGAGGGTGCGGCTGACCTGGGGGAAAAATTTTGCCCATAGGTAATCGCTCAGGGTCTGATCGGTGTTGGGCTCCATCAGCCCGGCATAGGTCACCGGTTCCTGGTGATAGGAGCCGTTGGTGGTGTGCATATCGACAAAAAGAATGGGCTGCCAGTCGGTAAACACCCGCACCAGGGCCTTGACCTCCGGGGAAATGAGTTTGGTAAAATCGCGGTTTAAATCGAGTTTTTGCCCGTTATACCGCTGCCCGGCGAGTTCCGGGCCGAGGTCCCGGCGATTGCGGCCGATTTTTTCATTGCCGTCGGGGTTGAACAGGGGGATGACCAGGATAATTTGCGTGGACAGGAGATCATCGAGCTTGCCTTCGGCAAATTCACGGATGAGCATCTGGCAGGCTTCTTTGCCTTCCACCTCGCCGGCGTGGATGTTGGCATTGATGAGTACGACCGGCTTATCGAGCAACCGGAGCTCGGCGGCGCTCCTGATGCCTTCCTGGCTGATGACCACCAGGGGGATGAAGCGGCCTTCATAAGACACGGCCAGCTTGAGTACTTTGATTTTAGCGGATTGTTTTTGGGCGGCAAAGACAAGATCGACCACCTCCTGGTATAGAGACGTGCGGGTGTAACCGGACGTTTCGGCAGCGGTGCGCGGAAGGGAATCGAGCGGGTAGAGGCAGGAACCAAGGAGCAGGATGAGGAGAAGCTTGGTAAAATTGGTTTTGATCATGGGACCTCCTAAAAAAACTGTTTAAGAGTCCATTGTCTCACATTCTCACCCCCCCTGTCAACTCCCGCAAACGGGCCTTTTTATGGTTGATGAAGGGGAGATAAAAAGTGCTTTATTATAGGATGTTTTCGTTTACTAAAAGTGTGCAAACCAGTAGATTTACATCTGTTAAGGATTCAGTGCCTGGAAAGGTTAGTTTTCCACACAAATACTGTAAATTTCGTTGAAAACTCTCTAAATGATTTAATAATTTACTTTTTGGGGGAAGAGCCCGGGATACCTGGCGAGCAAGGAGACGTTCAGGCGTTCTTCGATCTCGGTTTTCGAACCCAGGTTGAAGAGGTCGGCAACCACCTCTTGCAGGTAGGTAAGATGGACCTGGGTAAACAGGCTTTTGATCTCGGCTATAGCCAGGGGATTCATGGAAAAATTCTCGAAGCCCAGCCCGAGGAGCATGAGGGCGGTGCAAGGTTTACCGGCCATTTCCCCGCAGATGGTGACCGGTTTGTCGATCTTTGCCGCTTCGACCTGGATGTCCCGCAGGGTTTGCAGGACAGCCGGGTGGAAAGGGCTGTAGAGATAGGAGACGGAACCGTTTCCCCGGTCTACGGCCAGGAGATACTGGATCAGGTCATTGGTGCCGATAGAAAAAAAATCGACCTCGTGCCGGAGGTAGCGGATAAGCTTGACGGTGCCGGGAATTTCGATCATAATACCCATGTCCACATCTTTTTGGGGATATCTCTTCCGGCTGATCAGTTCCTCTTTGATCTCCTGGACGATCTTTTTGATGGCCCAGATCTCTTCTATTTCCGTGATCATGGGGAAGAGGATTTTGATGTTGCCGGATTCATTGGCCATCAGTATGGCCCTGATTTGGGTCTTGAATATATCCTGCTCTCGCAGGAAGAGACGCACGGCCATGGTGCCGAGGGCGGGGTTGACCTCTTTTTCGTTTTTGAAATAGCTGTACGTTTTGTCCCGGCCGACATCGAAAGTACGGATAACGACCGGGTGGGGATAAATTTTCTGGGCGATATTCTTGTAAATGAGGTATTGCTGCTCGGTGGATAGGGCAATGGCCGGGTCGGTGAATAAGAACTCGGTGCGGAAGAGCCCCAATCCCCTGGCGCCATGAGACTGGACAAGATCGCTCTCAAAGGGAAACTCGATGTTGCCCAGCAGGGTAAAAGGGTGATCGTCACGGGTGCGGTCGGGTAACTGGATGACCTCATTGAGTTTCTCCCGGGAAACCCGGTATTTTTCCTTTTTGCCGGCCATGCTGTGAAGGGCGGTTTGATCGGGGTTAACGGTCACTTCCCCATTGAGCCCGTCCAGGATGAGCAAATCGTCATTTGCAATCGACCGGCTGGCGTCCCGGGTGTTGACGATGACCGGGATTTCCAGGGTCCTGGCCAGGATAACGGTATGTGCGGTTTCGCCGCCCTCATCCAGGATCAATCCCAGGAGCTTGCCCCTGGACATGAGGGTGGCGGCAATGGATGGGGGGATGTTGTCGGCAACCAGGATGACATTATCCATTTCGATATCGACACCCCGGTGACCCGGTTTGAGGTTGCGGCTGACGCGGGTTAAGACATCGGATATATCGTTAATTTTCCCTTTAAAAGCCAGGTCCGGTATTTTATCGAAGATATCGATATATTTCTTTTCTACCTCCTCGATGGCATACTCGGCCCTGACCGATTGGGAGACGATGTTGTTCTTGATATCGTCGATCAAATTCCCGTCCTCCAGGAGCAGGTGCTGGGTGTCGATGATTAATGCCGGTTCTTTACTGAAAGCCTGGCGCAGGTCATGGGAGATTTTCTTTAACTGGGCGCGGGATTTTTTTACGGCATTGTTGAACCGGTTGATTTCCTTTTCGATCGAGGCAGGATCGATCTTCTCCCGCAGGATAATCTCCCGCTGGGAATTGAAGAGGAGGGCCTTTCCGTGGGCAATGCCGGGAGATACCGGGTTACCTTTAATGATAATGGGTTTCCCCGACTTTTGGGGTCTTTGTCGGGCCTTGGGGAAAAAGTCTTTAGCTCTCTTCATCAAATTTTCTTTTAAAAAGATCGATGATACCTGTCATGGCTTCATTCTCGTCTTGCCCGTCGATTTCGATGGCGATGGCATTGCCCAGGGATGCGGCCAGGGTCAATATCCCCAGGAGACTCTTGCAGTTTATCCGATCTTCGTTGTATATTAAATATATCTCCGATTGGAAGGTATTGGCCAGGTGAGATAGCTTGGCAGCAGCCCGGGCATGGAGTCCCAGCTTGTTGATAATGGGAACTGACTCTTTGATCATTTTGACTTTTCTCCTAAATATTCGCTGATTATGTTGATATCGTCGGTGGCCCCTTTTTTGATACTCCGGGCAAATTCCTTGAGGTCCACCTTCTTATTCCGGCTGGTGAGAAACTTGAGCAGCCCGGCGATATTGATCCCGGTAATGATTTCAATATTCTCCTGGTTGAAGCGGAAACAGATATTGGCCGGAGAGCCCCCGAACATGTCGGTAAAAATGATGATGGCATTTTCCGCATTCTTTTTCACATAGTTTTCGATCTTGTGGATCATGTGGCTGCCATCTTCTGTCCAATCCAGGGAGATGCACTCTAGATCTACTTTGGTTTCCAGGATAGTCTCGGCGGTGGCGATCAATTCCTTGCCTAACTGACCGTGGGTAATGAGTAATCCTTTAATCATGGTTGTTTCATCCTCTTCAGCGTATCGACAAATGGAGTGCTGCCGTTTTCCCTGGCAATAAAGTACTTGACCGCTGCTTCGATCATGATGGCCACGTTCCGTCCCGAAGAGACGGGGAGATCGAACATGGGTATATCTTTATCGAGTACTTTAAAGTAGAGGTCTTCGCCTCCCAGGCGGTCGTACTTCTTTTTCGGGTCCCATAGCTCCAGGTTGATGACCAGGTCCAGCTTTTTTTCTTCCTGGAAAGCGCCGACCCCGAAGAGATCGACGATATTGATGACGCCGAGCCCACGCACTTCCAGCCATTTTTTTATTTTTTCTACCGAGCGACCGACCGGTTCATCGTTGGGGTTGAGGTAAAACTCGACCAGGTCATCGGAGATGAGCTGGTGTCCTTTGTCGATGAGCTCCAGCGCCGTCTCGCTCTTGCCGATACCCGAAGCCCCGCGGATCAATATACCCAATCCCATAATATCGACCAATACGCCGTTAACCTTGATCTTCTCCGAGAAATGCTTATACAGGAAAGCGGAAACCCGGGAGACCAGGAGGGTGGTGCGCAGGTCGGAAACCAGGATGGGGGTGTGATACTTGGCGGCCACAGCCACCAGTGTATCTTCCACTTCCTGGTTCTCCGATACGATGATGCCGGGAATCTTCATCGGTAGATAATTTTTTAGCGATTTTTCCCTCTCTTCCGGTTCCAATTGCATGAGGTAGCCGATCTCGGTCTTGCCGAATACCTGGATCTGCGTTTTGTGGAGATACTTGAAATAGCCGGTTAGGGCCAGGCCGGGCCGTTGCGCCCCAGCCTCGAGGATAAGATTGGAGAGCCACTTTTCGTTATAAATGCGGACAATCTTTTGCTCGCTTTGTTCGGTAATGGCCCTGACCTGGATGCCGCCCTTATCTTTGATCATCGGCTGTCTCGTATTTCCTGATCAGGTCTATCAGCTCATCGGCGCTTTGCACATAAAGGATTTCCTTGATCAGGCTCTTTGATTTCTTGATGAGCGATGCGGCTGCGGCCAGGATTTGCAGGTGGATAATGGGCGACTGGGTGGGGGATAAGATGAGCAGGATAAAGTGGACCAACTCTTTATCGTCTTTATGGTAGCGGATTCCATGGCGGGATATGCCGACGAACACGATCGGTTCTTTTAAATCCGGCAGTTTCGCATGGGGAACCGCCGAGTGATTGCCGATCGAGGTCGAGCCCAATTTTTCTCTTTCGAGTAGTTTTTCCAGTATCTGGTCCGGGTTGGTGCTCCTGTTGTTTAACCGCAGCTCGGCCACTATTTCCTTGAGCAGGGCTTCGGGTTCAGTACTTTCGCAAGCGATCTTGACAAGCTCCGGTTTGAGAAAATTGTGGAGTTTCATGCCTCACACTGCTTCGATGAGGGAAATACCGCTGTCTTTGTTGAAAAATACCACCGATACCAGGTCGGTTTCCAGGTTAAGGAACAAATAAGCGTTCTCGCCGCTCTCTTTCAAGCGGAATATGGCATCTTCGACCGATAGGGGCTGGCTGGAGAAGTTTTTGATCAGCGTCACGGTATCGTTGCCCGCGGCTTCCGCCGGTTCAGGTTTTTCGGAGCGAAAGGTGAATCTCTTGAAAATATCGGTCTTGCCCTTCCTCTTTTTTTCGTCTTTCAGCTTCTCTTTACTTTTTTTGGCCTGGGTCTTGAGTGTGCTTAAGGCCGACCTAAAAGCCTGTTTCAGTATAAGGTTCTTATCCTGGATGTGATACGAGTTTGTTTTGGTTTTGAGCGTCAATTCTACCCGGTAGCCCAATTTTTCTTCGCCGACAGTGGCTTCCGAATCGATGATATCGCCGCTGATTTTTTCGATATCGCTCAACTGTTTTTCCACATACGCTTTCAATGCACCGGGTATTTTCACATTCTTGGCCGTAAATCTAATGCTCATTTTTCACTCCTTTTTTGCTGGTTTTAATTTCTTTTACATCTTCGCTTAACTGTTTTTCAATGCGTATTGTTCCCTCCTTCTCGAGGAAGTCGGTATATGCATTTCGTCCCGGTAATTCCTGATCGTCCGCCGGGAGATCTTGATACCCAGGTCCGCCAGTTTCATCTCGATATCCAGGTCGGATAAAGGGCTATCGTGGGGTTCTTCATCGATGATTTTTTTGATCTTATCCCGGATGGTTTCCACCGAATGTTTGAAGCCAAAATCTCCTTTAATACCATAAGAGAAAAAGCTCCTCATATTGATCAAACCTTTGTCGGTGGCGATATATTTGTTACTGACGGCCCGGGAGATGGTGGATTCATTGTAATTCAATTCGCTGGCCACTTCCTTCATGGTCAGGGGTTTTTTCCACTTTTCGCCAAAATCCAGGAAGTCCTGCTGCTTTTTTATCAGCACCTCGGCGATCTGCACGATCATCGATTTTCTCAGGTTGATCCCCTCGATGATGAGATTGGCGTTATGGAATTTTTCTTTCAAGTAAGATTTGGTCTCCTTATCCTGGGCTTGCTTGAGCATTTGCTCGTAATATGACGATAGCACCATGCGCGGGATGCCCTCATCGATATATTTAATCGTGTACTCATTGCCTTCTTTGACCAGGAGCAGGTCTATTTCGGCATAATCGACATTTTCCCGCTCGAAATCGGCCCCAGGTTTCGGCCTGAGTCGCTTGAGATGGGCGATCAGTTGGTTGATTTCTTCTCTACTCACTTCGAGGCTTTTCATGATCTCGTTGTATTTCCCTTTAGAAAGATCCTCCAGGTGATTTTCGATGAGTCGGCGCAGCCGGTCGCTTTCTTCTCCCCCTTCTACCTGCGAGATCAGGCACTCCTTAAGAGAGCGAGAAGCTACACCCAGCGGGTCGAAAGTCTTAATAATGCAGCGAATCCGCTCGATCTCCACCGGTGTGGTGAGGAGCAGCGAGGCAATCGATTCGATTTCTACATCCAGGTAGCCGTCGCTATTCAGGTTGTAAATGATGTAGTGGGCGATCTCCAGCTCCTTATCGTCGAACTGCGACATGGCCTGCTGTATCAAGTGCTCGGCTAGCGACACCGAATTGGCCGTAAACAACTCGATGGCCCGGTTCTTGTCCAGCCGATCGTTGTTCTTCCTTAAAAAGCCCCGGTCTTTAAAGTTTTCTTTTTCCAGGCGGCGCTCGACTTCCCCAATAACCGGGCCTGGGCCGGTGGTTTTATCAGTGGAAGAACGGTTGAGCTCCAGCATCGGGTTTGACTCCACTTCATTCCGGATCTTCTCGATAAACTCGACCCGGTTCAAGGGCAAAAAACCGATAAGCGAATGAATGACCGGGTTGATGGTCAGTTGGTAGGTGTGCTTTAGATTAAGTTTGGTCGACGGCATTTAGTTCCACCTGAATTCTTTTCCCAGGTACTCGTTTTTTACCCGCTCATTCTCGATCAATTCTTGCGATGTACCCTGGAAAATTACTTCGCCCCGGTTGATGATGTAGGACCGGTCCGTGATCTTCAGGGTTTCCCTGACATTATGATCGGTGATGATGATACCCAGGCCCTTATCTTTAAAAATCTTTACCAGTCGCTGGATCTCCCGGATCTGGATGGGGTCGATACCGGCAAAAGGCTCATCGAGCAGGAGAAAATAGGGGGAGAGGATCAAGGAGCGGGCAATTTCAAGGCGCCGCCGCTCCCCGCCGGAGAGCAAGACCGCTTTCCGTTGCCACAGGCCGGAAAGCCCCATTTCCTCCAATACTTCATCGATATCCCGGTGGGTGTCGGTGGGGCACATGTCCATGACCGCCCGGATATTGTCTTTAACGGTTAAGCCTTTGAAAATCGACGGCTCCTGGGGGAGAAAACTGATCCCCAGCCGAGCCCGGATATAGACCGGCTCCTGGGTGATATCCCGGTCGTCCATCATTATCCGTCCGGTCTCCGGTTTGTGGATACCCAGCATCATCAGGAAAGTGGTGGTTTTCCCGGCCCCATTGGGGCCCAGGAGACCGACGATTTCACCCTGGTCGATCTTTATCGATATGTTCTTGACCACCATCCTTCCTTTGAAGGATTTACTGATACCGGTTCCAGACAGGTTTTTCATTTTTCCCTATATTTACTTTCTTGCTTTGGGCTTTATGTTAAATGAAATTTTATCATTTCGTTCTCTGGCTGTCAACAAAGAGATCATAGAAATCACATATACTATAATAGCATAAAAATAGAGAATTTCTTACTTTAAGGCCGGCAAGAAAAATCATTTCAGTCCCCCAGGTATTTCTGCCGGAGCTGCTTTTTCTCGCCCCGTCGTATTTTGCTTTCCAGGCGCCTCTGCCGTGATGCCAGCGTCGGTGCCGTCTTAATCCGTCTCTTCGGTTTTTCAGCCGCTTTTCGGATCAATTCTAGCAACCGGTTCAGTGCATCCTGGCGGTTTAGCTCCTGGTGCCGGAAACGCCGGGCATCGATGATCAAGATGCCGTCTGTGGTCAGGCGCCGGCCGGCCAGCTTCATCAACCGCTGCCGCACCGCCTCCGCTAACGAAGGTGAGCGAAGCACATCGAAGCGCAGTTGCACGGCGGTGGACACCTTGTTGACATTCTGCCCACCGGGCCCGGAGGAGCGGATGAAGTCCTCATGAATTTCTTTTTCATCCAACTGGATATCTTTCGTTACCTGGATCATCGGGCATAAATTACCACACCCGGGCAGAAAAAACAAGTACCGGTAAAAAAACCAACCGGGGTTAGATGTGCCCGATTATGAAACTCCTGCCCCAACGGGGAGCAATTTGGGATAGAAGAGCGATTTTGGCTTGACATTTCCCCGGCTCTGTTTTATCATTCCTATCTTAAAAAGGAGGTCACTTGAAAAGAATATTGATTTTAACCGTTTTAATGTTTGGTTTTCTGATGTTTGCCGGGGGCCAGGAGGTCGAGATTAAGAATGTGGAATCTTTTACCTATGCGGCCATGGATTTTAGCGGTTCTTTTGCCCAGATGGAGAAGAATATCGGCCTGTTTATGGCCGAGTTTTTCAAGCAAAACCTCATGCCGGCCGGCCCGCTGCTGGGTATTTATTATAATGACCCAACCACGGCCAAAGAAGAAGAGATCAAGTGGGCCATCGGTTTCCCGGTAGTCAAAGAGGCGGTCGTCAATCCGCCGCTCAAAAAGGTGGACACCCAGTTTAAACAGGCGGCCTTCTACCTGTATGTCGGGCCCTATGAAGAGACCGCCAAAGCCTATGAAAAAATCATGAAATTTATCGATGAGAAGGACTATAAGATGGCCTGGCCGACCTATGAGCGGTACCTGGACAACCCCGATGATGTCAAACCGGCCGAGCTGCGCACCGAGATTTTCATCCCGGTAGAGAAAAAGTAGAGGATAAGCAGTGGACGAGAGCGCCTACGCCAAAGCCGGCGTGAATATCGACCAGGGAAATAAGGCGGTAGAAAAGATCAAGGACATGGTCAACCGCCTGGGCATGAAGGAGATCGGCAAATTCAGCGGCTTTTTCCCGCTCAAGAAAGATCTGGAGAATCCGGTGCTGGTCTCTTCGGCAGATGGCGTCGGCACCAAGCTCAAGATCGCCTTCCTGATGAACCGCCACCACACGGTGGGCAAAGACCTGGTCAACCATTGCGTCAACGATATCCTGGTCTACGGTGCCAAGCCCCTGTTTTTCCTCGATTACCTGGCCACCGGCAAAGTCGATCCCGATGTCGTCTCCTCGGTGGTCTCCGGGGTCTTAGACGGCTGCATCGATAACGAGTTTATCTTACTCGGCGGCGAGACCGCGGAGATGCCCGGCTTTTACCGGGAAAAGGAATACGACCTGGCCGGTTTTATCGTCGGCATCGTGGAGAACAAGCAGATCGTGGACGGTCATGATATCCGCAAGGGCGATCTGTTGATCGGCCTGCCCTCCACCGGTCTGCACACCAACGGGTATTCCCTGGCCCGGCACATCGTCTTCGAGAAACTGCAATTGACAGTGGATAGCCGGGTTAGCGGCCTGAACCGGTCGATCGGCGAAGAGCTACTGGAGGTGCACCGCTCCTATCTTAAACCGGTGACCGGCCTCTTTGAGCAAAAACTGGTCAAGGGCATGGCCCACATCACCGGCGGCGGTTTTATCGACAATATCCCGCGGGTTTTGCCGGAAAATGTGGCTGTGCAGATCGAGAAAATCTGGCCGGTGCCCGATATTTTCACTTTCCTGTGCGAGGCCGGGAAAGTGAGCGAAAAAGAGCGTTACCGGGTATTTAACATGGGCATCGGCATGGTGTTGATTATCGATCAGAACCACCTTTCCCGCGTCGATGAGGCGCTAAAATCACTTGGGGAGAAATACTACCTCATCGGCCAGGTGACGGAAAAGCGGGGCAAGGAGCGGGTCAAAATTAAATAGAGAGCGTTTCGTCCTCTTCCACCGGGGAGAGGAAATTGGATATAGAGATACCGAGCAGGCGGACCTTTTTCTGCTTGACATCGGTCTTTTCCAGCAGTTGTGGCAGATAGCGGATGATGCTCTCTGCCCCGGAAAGATCTTCACCCGGGGTGATGCCCCGGGTAATGCTCTTAAAATCGTAATACTTAACCTTTAACGTCAGGGTGCGACCGATAATATGATGGCGTTTAATATCCTCTGCCAATTGCTGGGCCATGTCCTGCAAGATGGCCAGCATCTCCTGGGGGTTATCCAGGTCGCGCGCAAACGTTCTCTCCATACCCAGGGATTTGCGGGTGCGTTTGGGCTCCACCGGCCGGTCGTCCAGGCCGTGGGCGATATCGTAATAGTAATGCCCCACTTTACCGAACGACTCGACCAGCTCTTCCCGCGATCTTTTTTTCAGATCCGCCCCGGTTTTAATGCCCAGGCTGAGCATCTTCTTTTCGGTGACCTGGCCCACACCGTAAAATTTGCGGATCGGCAGGCCATCGATGAAGCGGTCGGCGTTCTTGGGCGTGATCACGGTCAAGCCCCGGGGTTTTTTGTAAGCGGAAGCCACTTTGGCCAAAAATTTATTGAAAGAGACCCCAGCCGATGCGGTCAGCCCGGTTTCGGCCAGGATGCGCTGGAGAATCTCCCGGGCAATATCGGTGGCATAGGGCATGTTTTTCTTGTTTTCGGTCACATCCAGGAAAGCCTCATCCAGGGAGAGCGGCTCGACCAGGTCGGTGTAATCGTGGAATAGACGGCGGATTTGCCGGGATACCTGGATATAGACATCGAATCTCGGCCGGATAAATACGGCCTGTGGGCACAACCGCAAGGCCAAACTTGAGGCCATAGCCGAGTGGATACCGAATTTTCGCGCCTCATAAGAGCAAGTGGCCACCACCCCGCGGCTGGCCGGGTCGCCGCCGACAATGACCGGCTTTCCTTTTAAGGCCGGGTTATCCCGTTGCTCGACCGAGGCGTAGAAAGCATCCATGTCGATGTGGATGATCTTGCGCTGCTTGTCTGCCGCCATCTCGGGTACCTGATCAGGCCGGGGATTTTTTCAACCGGTCGGTCACCCGGCGTTCTTTCTTGGTGGGCCGGCCGGTGCCCCTTTCCCGGGAAGCAATGGGGAAGAAACGGGCAATCTTTAGCTTTTCGAGCTCTTCTGCCGGTGTGATCTCCTGCACGTAGTCTACGGCTATTTTGGCAGACACCCGTTTTGACAGCAATCCCAGCACCCGGTAGGTGCGGATGATGGGGCCGGCTTTTAACTCGATGGTTTCCCCTGGCTTGACGGCGTGGGATGACTTGACACCCTGGCCATTGATCAGTATCTTACCCTTTTTACAGGCGTCTGCCGCCTGGCTACGGGTCTTGAATATCCTGACCGCGGCCAGCCATTGGTCCATGCGCACCCTAATCTGTTCGTCCATGATGCCGGTCAACCTCCATCCCCCATTGTATCACAATCGCGAGAGATATATTCCGTGTGATCGATTTCATTGGTTTTCGATTTTTAATTTGAATAACCTTGCCCTAACAATTTCCATGAATTCTGCCAGACCTTCCTCGGGATTTTTTGAAATATGGCTTTCTACTACATTAAACTCTATCATAAAATTCGTTCTCGGCTGTTTCTTTAAGATGTTTGAATATAGCGTATATCACTGTCGATTTCCCTGATTTCCAGGCAGTCATATCAAAATCTCCTGATGTATTATAGTACATTTTTTCTCCATTTCAACCGCTATTTTTAATTTTTCTCCAGATTTTTTCTCAAAATATCCTATCTTCCGGGGGGGAGGGGGAAGAAGGGGCTGGTTTTTGCAACATAATCCCGGTACTGGGGTTTGGTTTCCTGGAGCGTCTTCTCGAGCAAGGCCACGCCGGAGACTTTGAGTAAGAGCAGGGTCATAATCACCGGACCATACAGGGGAATATAACTGCCGCCGGCCAGGGATAAAAGCCCATAGGCCCACCAAATGCAACTATCGCCAAAGTAATTGGGGTGGCGGGTGTACTTCCATAATCCTTTGTCCATGACTTTGCCGCGGTTCTGGGGATTTTTTTTAAACCGGTTTAATTGGACATCGCCCCCGGCCTCGAAAATAAAACCGGTCAGCCATAGAAGTAGCCCGAGAATATCTATTATATTCAGACCGGCCCGGGAGGAATAGAACTGGGCGCCGAGTAAAGGGGCAGAGATCAACCACATCAAGAGTCCCTGCAAAAGAAAAACCTGGAAGAAACTGATCCACCAATAGCGGTGCGGGCCGTATTTCTGCCGGAACTGCCGGTAGCGGAAATCTTCGCCTTTACCCCAATTGCGGTGGGCAATATGTATGGCCAGGCGCAAGCCCCACAGACAAACCATGATCAGCAGCAGGTTTTTTCGTAATGGGCTGCCCTGGGTATTGATGCGATAGTACATGGCCAGGATGATAAAACCGATGCCCCAGTAGATATCGACGATACCGGCATTTTTCAGCCTGGCGCTGACCATCCAGAGCACGGTCATCAACACCAATACCGGCAAGAAACCGGACAGGTAAACCTGGAGGAAGCTCATCGGCTTTTCCTACTCGAACATCAGGGCAATGGCCGCTGCGCCCAGACCGGCGTGCAGGCCGATGGCCGGGGAGATATCGAGGATGAATTCGGGCTCTTTCCCCAGCACCCGTTTGATCTGCCGGGCGTACCATTCGATACCCTGGGGGTCATGGGCGTGGAGCAGGCTGTACTTCCAGACTTTATTCTCCCGCATCGAGCGGTCGATAGTCTTCAATACTTTTTTGATATTCCCCCGCTGGCTAAAGGCTTTGTCAAACAGGACCGTTTTCCCATTCTCATCCAGGGAGATGATCGGTTTGAGGTTGAGCAGGTTGGCGATAAATCCTTTCATCCGGCTGATCCGGCCGCTGCGCACAAAATTTTTCAGGGTTTTGGCGCTGACCAGGATCCGGGTCTTCTGCTGCCATTCCCGGAGGAGTTGGAGAATTTCGTCATGGCTGCGCCCCTGCTCGATGGCCATGGCCGCGCGCCAGACCAGTAAGCCCAAAGTACCGGAGAGATGGTGAGAATCGAAAACACTTATCTTCTTCCCCGTTTCCCGGCTCAAACGGGCTGCCACCTGGTGGCTGGCGTTCCAGGTGCCGCTGAGCTGGGCGGACATGTGCACGGCAATGATCGAATCGTAATGGGTGAGGAGAAAAGAGTAGAGACTCTCGAATTCGTTAAACGTGGGATAGGAGGTGGTTGGCCGGTCTTCCCTTTCCGAAAGCAATTGATAGAAATGATCGGGTTTGATGGTGACTTTATCGAAAAAAGTGTCTTCCCCGAAATGGATTCTCGCCGGTATCATCTGGACCTGGTATTTCTCCATGATCTCTTCGGGTAGATCACATAATGAATCGGTCACCAGGGCGATCGGCCATTTACGGTGGGAGCGAACCTGCTGTTGCCGGACCATGTCGTCTATTTTCTGATTCTTTAGCCGGCCCAGGGCCTGGAGGCGATAGAAGAAGTCGGCCGGCTGGTCGGTGTGAATGTGTATGCGGAATTGTCCCTCTCCCCCGGCGATGACCAGGGAATCGCCCAGGTGCCTGAGCTTTTCCCGCATGATCTCGTCCCTGAGATCATCTCCTTGAACCACTGTTTCCACGCAGTAGCGAAAGTGTGAAGCATCCTCGTCTGCGACCGCTTCGACGACCTGTTCCATGACCGGCGACTGGGATTTGGGAAGTTTCTTAATCTTACCGCGGCGCAGGAAATCCATGATGCCTTCCAGGAAGTAGACAAAACCCTGGGCACCGGCATCGACGACATGGTTCTTTTTTAGTATGGCCAATTTTTCCGGGGTTTTTTGCAGCGTCTTTTGGGCGGTCTTGAGTGCATTGGCCAGCAGGCGCAGATAGTCGTCCGTCTTTTCCTTCAGGGCGTCTAAACTGTTGCCCCATTCGCGGATAACAGTGATAATCGTACCTTCCACCGGTTTTTCCATGGCTTTGCTGGCATAGACGCACCCCTCCTGGACCAGGTGGGAGAATTGCCTGACATCGATGGCATGTTCATTCTTGATTTTATGGGAAAAACCGTAGAGGAACTGGGCAAATATGATGCCGGAATTACCCCTGGCCGCTACCAGGGCCGATCTGGATAGCGATTGGACCATATTTTTAAACGACTTTTCCGGCCGGGTCTCCTGCAAAATATGCCGCAAGGTGTAAGCCAGGTTGGAGCCCGTATCCCCGTCGGGCACCGGGAAGACATTGATGCGGTTTAAATGTTGTTCCCTCTCCAGTATCCGGCTGGCGCCGGCCTTAAAGGCCTCGTACAGATGGAGGCCGTTCATGTAGCGGAAACGAGAAAGGTTAATTTTCAATTTAAAACCTCTCAATTATTCATTTTTCCTGGAGTCGATTATAAACGATTTGCCGACAAAAAGCAAATCGACTACTCACCCTGGAGCAAATCATGCCCAAGAACCAAAGAACGAAAGTATATGCAGAGACAAGGAGCTTCATAATCGAGCGAACCTGATGCGAGTTATTCGGGGTGGTAACCGGCGGATTTGAGGCGGTCAAGGAGCTGTTCCCGGTCTAAGGTGGTGTCTACGGCCACTTTCCGGCGTTTGAGGTCGATCAAGACCGTCTTGATACCCGGCATACCGGTGAGGGCCTCATTAACCTTTAACTGGCACTCCGGGCAGTTCATGTCCGGGACAATGATTTCCTGGAGATTGTTTCTATTCCTGGTTTTCAGCCGGTTTAGATCGAAGCGGCTGTTGAGCAGTACCAGGATCATGAGAACGGCGCTGGCGATCTTAATCCCGTTGGGGATGAATTCGCCGCCGGCAGCGATCAGACCACCGTCGCCGCTTGATCCCGTCCACAGGGAATCGAAGATCAGACCGCTAATTACAGCCACTACGGCAATGGAGATAACGTAAAGAATGGCGATTTTCCGGCCCAGCCGTTTATAAACAAAAGAGATCGTTACCGTGTTGGTGGCCGGCCCGGCGATCAAAAAAGCCAGGGCCGCCCCGGGCAAGACCCCTTTGGCCATGAGCGAGGCGGCAATCGGGATAGAACCGGTGGCGCACACATAGATGGGGATAGATATCAGCAGTATGACCAGGTAGGCGAGAAAGGGACTGTGCAGGTAACGTTGCCCGAAATCGGCCGGCACCAGGGCCGAAATAACGCCGCCGATGAGTACGCCCACGGTCAACCAACCGGCCAGTTCCGAGGGAAGTACCTTGAAACCGTAATAGAATGCCTGTTTAAAGGATTTCTTACCCCCGGTTTCCCCGTTTCCGCTATGCGGGTGTATTTCGACCTGATCTTTGTCTTTTTTTGTGGCCAGGTGGGTGACCGAACCGACAAAAATCCCGGATACAAAGGCGGCGATCGGTCTAAATATGGCGAATATCGGCCCCATCAGGGCATAGGTGGCCAGGATGGAATCGATGCCGCTGGTGGGTGTAGAGACCAGGAAGGCCATGGTAGAACTCTTGGATGCGCCATCGCGCCTGAGCGATTCGGCCAGGGGGATAACGCCGCAGGAGCACACGGGCAGGGGGACGCCGAACAGGGAGGCTTTGAAGATCGACGCCAACCCGCTCCGGGAAAAGTGCCGCCTGATAAGCTTTTCCCCAAAGAGTGTGTGCAGAAGACCGGCAAAGAGAAAACCGATCAACAAATAAGGACTGATATCGATGAAGAGGCGGTAGGTCTCCCGGACAAAACCGCTAAGAACGGCGAGCAGCATCTCTTTTTCCCAGGTAATCCTCTATGGCGGACTTGATCCCCTCTTCGGCCAGGAGCGAGCAGTGCATCTTTTCCGGCGGCAAACCGTCCAGTGCATCGGCCACGGCCCGGTTGGTGATCTGGAGGGCCTCAGAGACAGGCTTCCCTTTGATCATATCGATGGCCATCGAGCTGGTGGCAATGGCGGCCACGCAGCCGAAAGTCTCGTATTTGGCATCCTCGATGACGCCGTCCTTGACTTTGATGTAGATCCACATCACGTCCCCGCAACGGGGATTGCCCACTTTGCCGATACCGTCGGCATCTTCTATCTTTCCATAATTCTGTGAATTCTGGAACTGTTCCATTACTTTTTTGCTGTACATATCTAGGTTACTCCTGGTTTATATTTCATTTTACCGGGGTTATTTCTTATCCCAAAAAGGCGACATGCGGCGCAGTTTGTCCACGATGGGTGGCAGGGCTTCCAGCAGCCTGTCCACATCTTTTGGGGTGTTATACTTGCCCAGGCTGATGCGCAAGCTACCGTGGGCTTCTTCATGCTTACGACCGATGGCCAAAAGCACATGGGAGGGCTCCAGCGACTTGGCCGAGCAAGCCGAGCCGGAAGAGAGGGCGAAATCCTGGTGGTCGAGCATGGCCAGTATCGATTCGCCTTCTATATATTTGATCGACACATTCAAGGTGTTGTAGAGCCGCCGGTCGGTGTCGCCGTTGATCAGTACTTCCGGGATCCGGGCCAGGATCTCCTGCTGGAGTTTATCCCGCAGGGGCCGGAGCCTTCTCTCCTCTTCGGCCATTTCCAGCCGGGCCAGCTCTGCCGCTTTACCCAGCCCCACGATACCGGTCACATTCTCGGTACCGGCGCGTAGCCCCCGCTCATGACCGCCGCCAAAGATCAGCGGATCGACCTTAATGCCTTTTTTTTTGTACAAGACCCCCATGCCTTTGGGCCCATAGATCTTGTGGGAGGAAAAGCTGAGGAGATCGACATCCAGGGCCTTCACATCGACCGGGATTTTACCGGTCGATTGCACGGCATCGGTGTGAAACAGGGCGCCCCGTTGATGGGCAATGCGGGCCAGCTCCCGGATGGGTTGCAGGGTGCCGATTTCGTTGTTGGCCTGCATGATAGTAACCAGGATGGTGGTATCTTTGAGGCTTTTCTCCAGGTCGGCGGGATCGACCAGCCCACAGCCATCGACCGGCAAATAGGTGACCTGATAGCCCTTTTTCTCCAGGTGCTCGCAGGTCCTGAGCACTGCCGGGTGCTCGATCCCGGAGGTGATGATGTGGTTGCCTTTTTCCCTGGGCCGGGAAGCCGTACCCTGGATGGCCAGGTTATCCGACTCGGTGCCGCCCGAGGTGAAGAAAATCTCTTCGGGCCTGGCGCCGATCAACCGGGCCGCCTCTTGCCTGGCTATCTCAATGGCCTGGTTGGTCTCCTGGGCCGATCTATAAAAAGATGAGGGGTTATGGAATTTCTCGGAGAAGTACGGCAACATCGCCTCCACCACCCTGGGATCGGTGGGCGTGGTGGCATTGTAATCAAAGTAATATTTGATGGTCATTTTTTACTCCTGGCCATAATATAACTGTTTTAGGTCTAGTTGTCAACACCCTGGCAATCACAGCCTTCATAATCGGAACACCGGGAGCAATTACCGGCCTCGGCCTGGCAACAGGAAGGCCTATCGTTGTCTTTGCCAGGGGAACTATTCAAGAGGCCGGGCACAGACCACCGTTTTTCCAGTTGATGAGACCCACACAGCGGGCAGACCGGATCTTTCTCCCGAAAAGACCGATGCAATATCTCTACCGGTTGAAGGCAGCTTTTGCACGTGTACTCATAAATCGGCACGTATCCTCCTTGTTTTCTGATCTATAAATTTACACCTTTTTTCAGTTTTTTTCAATGGCCCAGTCATTTTTTTTGTCCCCGACGATCGGGGACGGGGGCATATTATCCAACCTGGAAGACCTTTATCGCTGGACAGGACACTGTCCATTCCTGCATCAGGCGACCGGTTCGAGGTCAAATCCGCCCCCGGACGCCAGGTAAACGCCCATTAACCGGGTTATCGGGCTACCCGCTAGCCGCCCATAGACCGAATGTGGAGAGATGGAGATGGGCCGGGAGCAGGCGCACCGGTTCCAGGGGCTGGCCTCGCAGGTGATCGAGGAGGATAGCGGCCAGCGGGCCTTGCTTTAAGGCCCGGTAATGGTAGTCGAGCCATTCCCGGCCGGCAGCACTCTGCCCGATCAGACCGAAACTGTTTTGCAGACCCTTTTTAGGTAGAAACCAATACTCCCGGGCCCGGCCTTTGCTGGCCGCCAGCCGCAGGATATACTTGGTCTGCCCCTGTTTGACCTTCAGCCGGGATGGGATGCTTAAAGCCAGGGAAACCAGGCCCGGGGAAAAATAGGGGGATACCGGGCCAAGGCCGAGCGCGGCTTGCAAATCGGCCGGTGCATGAAAGAATATCTCCGGGCACATCGCCACCGATTGAAAAGTAAAATAGAGGATCATATCATCGGTCGGGAACTTCTCCCGGAAAACCTGCCGGTAAGGTTTGATCGCCAGGTTAAAGACCAGTTCTTCAAATTCCCGGTCATAGGCCCTATCTTTTCCCAGGCGCCGCTCCGGGTAAGGCGGCAGACCGTTTCGCCAGTTTTGTAGCCAGGTGGAGGCTTTCTGCCATTCGGCCAGCGGCATCCACCGGGTCAACCCGACCAGCAGGCGATCAAGCCCCATTTTTTCCAGGCGCCGGTAAAGGGTATAGAGCTTATAATACTGCATGTAGCGGTTCATCCCGAAAAAGAGCCGATCGACACCGTCGCCGTCCCACAAGGCATCGAAGCCATCGGCCTGGGCCGCCCGGTGCAGAACCATCAGGGCAGCATCGTTAAAATTGACCGGCTCGCTGGTCAGGGAGGAAGCCCGTTCCATGTTTTCTATAAGACCATCTGCAGACAGCACCAGGGGAACGATATCGAGGGAAAAATCTTTGGCCAGTCGCTCTACCCGGGAAAATTCATTGTATCTGTTCTCGTAAGCCAGGTGATAACCGGTCACCCGGACCCCGATCTCCCGGGCTTTCCGGGCCACGAAACCCGAATCGACACCGCCGCTCAAGGCCAGGGCCAGGTGGGTTTTATCGCCGAGCCTCAGCCGGATAGACCTTTCCAATTCAGCATCGATCCCGGCGGCAATCTCTTCTTCACCCAGGTGGCTGTATTTCTCCGGCCGGTATAAGGCGGCCAGGTCAAAGTACTGTTCGAGCCGGATGCCGGTTTTGGAGGCGATCAGTGATGAGCCGGCCGGCACTTTGTGGACCCCGGTCAATAGGGTGTCCTGGCTGGGTGTAAAGCCGAAATGGTAGTAATGGATGAGGGCGGTTCTGGATAGAGGGGGCAGCCGGTCGCATAGCAGGAAGCGGATGCCGGCCAGGTGGGTGGCAAAGTAAAGGGCGCCATTGGCCGGGTCATGAACATAAAAGGCCGGCCGCATACCGAATCGATCCACGGCCAGGAGAAGCTGCCCGTCTCCCGCTGGACCCGGCCGGAACCGGATCAGGGCAAAACTGCCTTCAAGCCCTTTCAAATCCGGCTCTATCGACAGCGGGGAATAAACCCGGCCAAAGAACAAGGTCACCGCTTCGCCTGTTCTCTTCATTTCTACCAGCGGCCCCGGGTCGCCCAGCCGAAAGATAACCAGGTTGGCCGGACCGGATGAGAAAATCTGTTCTACCCCCGGGCCCAATTCCCTGGCCATCACCTGCCCGTGGAAACGGTATTCCCCGCACAGGCAGTGTGCGCCCTTTCCCGGCCGGTTCACCCTTTCCCCTCCTGGCCGGAAAGCACGCGGAGATAAAAATCCGTGTAGGCCCTGACCATGTTGGCCAGGGAATATTTCTCGACAACGTATTGCCGCCCCTGGGCCGCTATTTGCCCGGCTTCGGATGGGCTTTTATAAATGCGCTCGATAATGGTCGCCAGGTCATTTTCATCCCGGGCCACATAGCCGGTCTGCCCATCACGAATATGCTCCAATAGCCCGGCGCTATCCGCCATAATAATGCCGGGAATGCCGCCATACATGGCTTCAACCACGGCGTTGCCGAAAGACTCGGCGCTGGAGCTGGGCAACACGAAACAATCCATGAGCTGGTGAAAGTCCGGCAGATGGGGCACTTCGCCGGTGAAAATAACCTGGTCGGGCCGGCACAGGTTCCCGGCCAGGGAACGGAGATGTCCCATCTCCTTTCCCTGGCCGCAGATAACCAGCTTCTTCTCCGCTATTGCGGCCCGGGCAAAGGCCCGGATCAACAGGTCGATCCGCTTGAAATCGACCAGGCGTGAAGCAGTGCCGACCACAAACTCTTCTCCTGTGAGGCCCAGGCTATTCCTCATCTCTGCCGGTAAACGCTGGGGCGTCAACAGACCGAAATCGATACCGTTGTAAAGCAAGGTGATCTCCCGGTCGATGCCGTACTGTCGGCGCAAGGAAACGATGGCATTGCCGGAATTGGCCGAAAAGGCGTCAAACCTTTTATATAAAAGTTTTTTAAGGGTAAATTTCAGCCTTTTCTTGATAGCGGTGCGGGGATAGGAAAACAGGCCGCCGCGGCGGGTCAGGCAACGCTTGACCCGGGAACCGGCCAGCAGGCTGTAGATAATCTGGTTGGGCGACGGGTCATGCAAATGGTGGATGTCATACCCCTTCATTTCCCGGATGAGCGCGGGTTTAAACCCCAGGTCGAACCCACTTTTCATGTTAAGCTGGAGAATAGGCAGGCCGAGGGTCTTGATTTTCTCCGCATACAGACCGACATCCTGGGCCAGGGCCACGGCCAGGTCCAGCCCGCCGTCGGCCAGCAGGGCCTTAAAGAGTTGGTACTGGGCCCGTTCCTGGCCGCCGATGCGCCCGCTGCCCATGAAATGCAGTACCCTCATCCGCCGGTTCATCTTATTTTTAGATTTAAACTCTCGCCAAAAACCAGGATATACATCACCAATCCAACCGGTCGCTGTACTCGTTCAGCGGTCTACCGGCTTCTTTGAGAATCGACTCAACCATGCCGGGATTATTGTCCAGGTAATCGGTATCACCTTCGCTATCCTGTTTCTCTTCATTAACCCTGGGTACCAGGTCTTGCATTTTTTACTCCATACCAATTATATTCGCCCTCTACCATCTTGTCAATTAAATTTTATCGCTTCTGTCTCAAACCGAAGGGGGACGTGGAGAAGATGATGAATACTGCTCGATAAAGCGATGGATGCGCTCTGCCCGCTGATCCCAGCTATAGAGGGCCGCATCCTGCCGGGCCCGGTCTGCCAGTTGCCGGGCCTTCGCCGGGTAATCGAGCAGGTATTGCATGGCCTGCGCTAAGGCGCCGCTATCTGAAGGTGGGAACAAGAGACCGTTCTCCCCATCCCTGATCACCTCGGTAATGCCCGCCAATGCGGAAGCGACCAGCGGCTTACCGCTGGCCATGTACTCGAAGAGTTTGATGGGCGATGTGTACCGGGCATAGGCCAGGTCCTGCCCCGAAGGCAGCACCAGGATGTCGGCGCAAAGCTGGAATTCATGTACCTGGCCGGGAGGGATAAAACCGGTAAAGCGGACATTCTCCAGGGCTAGCTTAGCAACCGATCCGGCATAGATGGGGCTGTACACCTGGCCCACCAGCAAGAGCAAGAGGCGGTCCCGGTCCTTCAGCCCGGCAAAAGCAGAAATCAACGTCTCTACCCCCTTTCCCCGGATCAACCGGCCGGTGTAAGCGATGATCGTCTTATCCAACGGCAGGCCCAGGCGGCCCCGCGCTTCCTGGGAATCGACATCCGCCCGGTATTTCTCCAGGTTAACGCCGTCATGGGCAACCAGTACCGGCGGTTTAGAAACCGCCCGGTCTGACCGCCGTAAGTCCTCCTCTAAAGAACCGCTTATGGCCACGATACCCTGGAATAACCGGGGACCCACTTTCCCCGGGAATAAATGGTGCAATTCGCAGAAATAGCCCTTATAAGCCGGATTCTTCACCCGGGCAGCCAACCAGCGCACCAGGCGCACCAGTTTGGGGTGACGGGAATAGATGACAAAATCGTCCTGTCTCCGGCAAAATTCCCGCCGCAGGCGGAGCGCCAGTTGTATCAGACCAAAGAATTTTTTCAGCACGGGAATCCGGCCCAGGATACCGGGTAAGGCCGGTATGAATTCGATCTCGAAATTGGGCGCCAGGCGGTAAAACGGCCAGACATCGGCCAGCCCGCCCGGGGAAAAGGAGCGGTTGCGAAAGATGATGAGCTTGACCTTCAGACCGGGCAGACGGGCAAAAGCGGCGCAGGTATTCATGATGTTGACCGCATGGGTGCCCCGGCCCGGCACCCGGTTTAAAGAGAGGTAGAGGATGTTCATCCGAAAAAAGTCTCCAGGTTCAAACGCAGGGAATAGAGGAGCCGCTTTTTTTTGCTGGTAAGATCATTACCGGCCAGGAGCGGGGCCAACCGCGGCCAGTGCCTTAAGGCGGCAATCTCTTTATCCAGGAACCGGTCCGAAAAGATCCGATCGAAATCGATGTAATTCTTCTTTGGCCGGGCGCCCTTCCACAGGGCGCGGCCATACAGCCTGGCCCGGTAAAGCCCATTAACCAGGACATTATTTTCATACCCGGCGCCGCGGAGATTTTTCAGCGGATAATGAAAAAAGTTAAATACGAAAGGATCGCACCGGAGCACCTGGCAATAGAAGTCCGGCCTCTGCTTATAATGGGCCGGGATGCGGGCGATAAAATCGAAGAACCCCCGGTCGACAAAGGGCAGGGCAAAAGGGTAACTCTTCTCCTCGGCAAACAGGCAGGGGTTGGTAAAGCAGGGCGCATGCACGTAATAGAGCCAGCGCTCCGCTTCCGGGCGGCCGTCGTCTTCGACCATCAGGCCGGCCAGCACCTTGACCCGGTCCAGGATATCCCCCCGGCAATCGGCAAAAGGGCCGTCCAGGACCGCTTCATAGGAAAAATGGGAAGCAGCCGGTAAGGGATCGCCCATCTCACCCTTGATCATCCGCCGCTGGTGATTGAAAGCCAGCACCGCATCGCCGATGTAACCGGAGAGGATCAGCCGGTCATCATCATCTCCCAGCACCTGCCGGTAAAAGCGGGCCGGCGATTCCTGTACGTGGTTAATCAGGCCGTTCTTAAAAGGGGTAGCCGGTAAAATATGTTCGGCCAGGTAAGTCTTTGGGTTAAAAGGTAAAAGCAGGGCGTGCAGGCCATATTTCTTGGCCAGGCCCCGGCCGATCTCATAGTCCAGGCTACCCGGCTGGCCAAAGGTAAAGGTGGTTACCTGTTTTTTGTCAAAGTGTTTCAGGGCCAGGGCGAGCAAGAAACGCGAATCCCGGCCCCCGCTGAGCGGCACAAGAAAACGCTCAAACGACCGGGTATGTTCGAGGAAAGCGGCCTCGAACCGGGAGAAGACCTCTGTTGTCGCCTCATTAAAATCTATATCTTCGGGGCTGGAAAAATCGACCTTGTAATACTGCCGCTCAGCCAGGCGGCCAGCGGTAAATTCGTAGTAAGTAAACGGTTTGAGCGATTTGACCGGGCGGTAGAGGGTGCCGTTTCCCGGCAGGTAGCCAAAGAGCAGGTATAGACCGAGGGCCGCCCGATCCAGGTCGTTCATCCCAGCGATCCAGGGCTTGAGCTTGCAGAGGAAGTCGGCCAGGAAGAGCCGGCCCTCTTTGAGCAGGTAAAAGACCTTTTTACAGGTATACAGGTCGGAGAAAAACGTCCATTTGTTTTCGGCTCTCTCTTCGATGAGCACGAAGAAGACCCCATGGGCACGCTCCAGGAAAGAGCGGATAAACCCCGGTGCATCATGATCCCAACCGGAGAGCAGCGATTCATCGACCCTAAAACCGGGCCAACCCCACAGGTGAAGGGCCAGGCGCGCCGATGCCAGGCGCAGTGTCGGTTCCGGCATTAAGGAAATATCGATCATGGCGGCTAATCCCCCACTCTTTCAATAAACCCCAACCAACCACGGGGCGGCAGGAATGCCAGGTGCGGCACCGGCCCGAGGACGTGGATATCTTGCCAACCGGTTGGCCCCAACCGAAAAGCCGTTAGCTCCCGGGCTTTCTCCAGGCTCCTGATCTTCTGTGGATCAAATCCCATCACCCTGGCCCCCAGCCCATCGACCGCCAGCGGCGAAAAGCCGCCGATCAACACACCGGCCGGTTTCGGCTCGCCGCCGATCGGCCCCTCCCCTTCCAGGCCGACAATGCCGTCGATCAGGGAGAAATACCCCCGCTGTTGCCCCGGTTGTAAGCACCCCTGCCGGTCGGCATAGAGGAGGATCTTGTTCAAATCCAGGATGGTACGCCACAGGGTGTCGTTGCCGTACCAATCGCCCCATTCGATGAAACCGCCACCCCTGGGCACCACCCGGTCATAGACCCGGCCGGCCCCGCTAGCCAGTAAAACCCGGATGATCCGCTGCCCCAGGAGGGCGGCCAGGTAACGGTTGAGCCGCTTGCGTCGCAACCGCTTGTCTACCTGCGACTTATCGGGTAAAACCGGCAGCGCATCGCCGTCCGGGAAGACCCCGGGCCGGTGATGGGGCATGTAGAGCTTATCGGGTACAATGCCGATGGTGTTTTTCAAGCTCAAGGTCACCCCGGCCTTGCGGTGGGTCTTGAGTTTGGGTACAGAAATCACAGCATCTGCGGCCAGGATGGTGCCGGATATGAGGTACTCATGGTGTCCCGGGTAATGGAAGCGGTTGGTGGCGCCCGGTTCCCCGGTAAACGGGTCCAGGTGCTCGACGCCGTGGTCGGAGAGGGTGTGATAGTTTTGGGCTGAGCCGTCAAGACTTAAAAATTCGCTCTCTGCACCCAGGACAATACTCACATAACCGCGTGGATCGCCGCCCAATTCTTCGGTTCGCCATTGGCCGCCGGGCCGGCGAACCGAGCAGTACCGGCGCAGATCGAGCACTTCCAGCGGATAACCCCTTTCCTTGACCAGGATATCGACCATCGGGCCGATGCCGGTAATCTCCAGGGTTTGGGCAAAATCGGCGGTCTCGATCGGCGTATCGCAGATAACGATTCTCCCTTTACCGCCCAGCGCCCGATAGACCGCATCGATGATGGGCCTTAGCACCGAGCCGTGGGTCGCCTTGGCCAGGATACCTTCTGCTGCCCCGGCCCGGGAGTGTTTGACCAGGTTGGGTTTGATGACCACCAGCCGGGCCCCCTTGAGCATCTGCTCGAAAGGTTGCCGGAATTCGGCCAGTATTCCTTGCACCAGGGAATAGACCGGGTTAGGTGGATCGAAGGGCGGCTCTACCGGGTAGCTTTTGATTTGCTCAGCAAAAGCCACGGCCACGCGGGGATCGAGAACCGACATGGCTTACCTCCCCCCTTTCAGGGCCGGTCGCAGTCTCTGGAAAAAATAGCGCAGGTCTTTTAAGTTGAAAACCAGGATAACGCCCCCATACAGGAGCAATTGCCCGGCCATGATGGCCAATAGTCCGAGAACACCGGGGTGTTCACCGGCCGGCAATATTATGGACAAACCGACCATGGCCAGCGAGCCCAGCACCGGCCCGAAAAGACTGGCCCAGATCTCCCGGTAAGAATAGTGCAGGTAGCGTTTTAACCAGGCCAGGCTGACCCAGAAGAGGAGACATTTGGCCATCAATACGGCAGATGCCGCACCCAGCACGCCGTAATGGCCGCCGATATAAGCGGCCGTACCGATAGTCAGCAGGCGAATCATGCCCAGCCTCATGGACACGCCCGGCTGGTTGATGGCCGGGTAAATGGCCACAGAGATGTGTTCGATACATTGAATGGCGCCCACCAGCGACAGGATGGCGATAATGGGTGACGCATCTTTCCAGGCCGTTCCCAGGGAAAAAACCACCAGGGGCCTGGCATAAAGGGTGATCAGCAAGATGAAAGGGAAGATGAAAATGGCGATGATCTGGATCGTTTTCAGGTATATCAGCCTGATTTTGCCTATCTCGGCCTGGATTTTGGATAATGACGGGAAGAGAATCTCGGTAAACGTGTAGGCCACGCGACGGATCGGGAAAAAGACGATGCGGTTGGCCAGGGAATAAAAACCAAAGCCCCGGGCAGACAACGATTTACCCAGGATGAGCATGTCGATATCCTTCTCAAAGTAACGCGATAATTGGGCGCCTTTCATTTTCAGGGCAAAGAAGACCATCTCTTTGACTTCTGCCAGCCGGAAACAGCAATCGGGTTGCCAGGGCCGTGATAAGCGGATGGAAATCAGGCTAAACAGGTTTAAGCAGAGCGACTGCACCACCAGGCTGAAAGCCCCCAGCCCCAGGTAAGCGCAGGTAATACCGGCCATACCCGATAAGAGACCGGTGACCACATCGATCCTGGACAGGAGCGGGAACTGCAGATCTTTTTCCAGCATGCGCCGGTGCAATTGATAGAGGGGAATCAACAGGAAATTGAGCGACGAGAGACGTACCAGGGGTGCGAGTTCCGGGTAACCGTAAAACCGGGCGGCCAGGCCCGCGCTGCCGCCGATGACCCCCATGCTCAAGAGGCCCATCAGGATATTTAACCAGTACAGGGTGGAAAGCTGGGTCTGACTGATATCCTGTTTCTGGATGATGGCCGAGCCGAACCCGACCATGGTAAAAATGCTGATAAAATTGGCGTAAACGGTCACTATGCCCACCAGCCCGTAATCCCCGGGACTCAACAACCGGGCCAGCACCGCCGTAATAAAGAAACTGACGGCCAATTGTACGAGTTTGGCGCTTTGCAGCCAGATGCCGCTCTTGATCACCCGCTCGCTCAACGACATGGGGAAACCTTCCTGGAAAAAAGTCGCTTGAGCCCCCGCCCCAGTAATAACCAGGGCCGCAAAAAGCCATAAAGGAAAAAGAGCTTACCCGGCAGAGAGACGAGCCTGGCATCCGATGCTTTCGGGGCCGTCAGCTCGTGTCGCAGGCTGCGGGCAACAACGGGAAACCGATCTAAAGAACGGATGAAAAACCAGCGACTGAAAGATTTATCGATCCGCACCGTGCCGGAACGTAAACGACCGGCGCACAACCCGGTCAGCCGTTCGGCCCGGGACCCCAGGCGTGGTGGTACGTCCAGGTCCCCAGGAATGGCTAAACCCAAAAACTCCCTGGCCAGCAACAACCCTACCCGGAGCCCGGTCGCTACGCCCATTTCCCGGGCCAATGAAGCGAGCGCCCCCCTGTCCAGCCGGGGGTTTTTTACCAGGGCAGCCAGGTCCAGGAGCTGGCCCATTCGGTTCCACCCGTCCCGCATCCCGTTGATGCAGACCGACAGGGCCGCCCCAGGCAAGCTAAAAGAAGGCACTTCGCCATCCAATAACGGCAGCCGGGTATATTCTCCCCAGGTTTTATCGGCAAAACCTTGCCATCTCAAACCTCTTAAAAGCCCGAAATGGACATCCATGATCATATCTCCCTTTGAAAAAACAAACTCCTGCCCCGCCCTGGCCCAGGCGGTAGTTTGGCTTTTTTTCAGATCCAGGACAGGCCGGTAGCCGCTATCGACCATCAGCTCATAGAGGCGGGGGAAATCTGCCCAGGAGACCAACAGATCGAGATCCCGATAAAAACGATAAAAGCAGTCATCATAAGCCTGGATCGAAAGCACCGGGCCTTTGAAAGGCAGCGCCTGGATACCGGCCATCTCAAAACCCTGGCTCAAATGAAGCAATTCACGGCACAGGCGCATATTCAGCCCGGTCTGGTTAAGAAATCCCCGATGAAGATCGTCCAGCACCCTCCCCGGTATAACGGCCGGGGAACTGGCCTTTATTTGCCGGTAAACCTGGGGGTATACCCCATGCGCAATCAGCAGCTTCTGCCATTTCTCCCAGTCCAAGGCCCCGGCCGCAAAGAACGGGGTCTCTACCGGCCCAGGATCCAGGCGCAGGCATTGGACGAGGAAGTCAAACTCTGTCGGTTTTTCCACATCTGGCCTCAACAACCACTATTTATACTCAATCTGCCGCTCTTTGTCAAGCGCAGGGCGGGGAAAAAAGCGTACCCGGATGGGCAAAAAAAAACCCCCCATCCCCGAAGGGATGGGGGGCCTTTTATTTTCTTCTGACTCGATTACTCGATTAGAAGTTGACCCTGATACCAAACTGGAAAATGCCGGGGTTCAGTATTCTCAAGATTTCATCCGTGGCGGATGTACCCAAGCGGGCATTGACTTTCAGGGTGGTGGTGTTGTTGGTGATGTTATAACCATCGACAAACAACGTTACCGTAGTGGTGTCGGCTACCTTGAAGGATTTCTCCAGGCCAAGGTTTAACATCCAGAAGCTCGGCAGACGGTCGTCGCCAAACTTCTTACCAGGCTCGTACATATTGGTCCAGCCAAGACCGCCGCTACGATAAACCTGCTCGTAGTACGGGATGACATAACCTTCTCTGGCCTGGAACACGCCGGTGATGTTGATACCCCAGGGTAACTGATAGAGGCCGGAGAACTTGAACATCCAGCGGGAGTTGACGTAGATACCGGTCAGACCGGAACCGCCGGACTGGGGAGCAACCACGCCATCGTTGAAGTAGTCGTAGTTGGTCCAGTCGAATCTCTCGCTCTTGTCATAGGTCTGCTTCCAATCCGAATAGGTGAAGGAAGCATCAAGCATCCAACCGTTGGACATCTTTTTAGAGAAAACCAACTGGCCCGCCATGTAGGTGGTGTACTCTTTCTTATAGTTGGTCCGGTAGGTGGCATTGGGTCTCGCATAACGTAGGTAATACGGGGCCTGTTCGCCGCTGGCAAAGGTGTACATGCCGCCCAGGTACCAGTTAGCCGGAGAATCATAGGTGTTGGTGGCGGTGAAGAGACCAAGATTCCATACGGCATTGGTATTCTTCTTGTAAAACGCATTGATCGACAGGGCCACGTCTTCACCGAAAGCCTTCTCGAAAGCCAGGGTGATTTCTGTCAGGATGGGTGAATTGAAATCCTGGTCAAAAACATTGGCACTCTCGATGGCATATGGGTCTAACTCGTTGATATTCCACCACAGCCAATCGGCCGGGTCTTCCGACCATTCGCCCGATTCGGGCACCATATCGCCGTCATCGTCCCAGTACACATCGATTTCCCTGGTTCCGACCGTCCACTGGAAACCGGCGATGGTGTTGCCGCTCTGTCCGCCGTACTGCGCGAAGCTGGCTTTGACAACATTCTTGCCGTCACCGGTGATATCATAGGTCAACGATACACGGGGAGAAAGGGTGGTATAGGAGGCGTCGATGTCTCGACCGGTGATGCTCAGATCACCCAGGTAGGAAGTGAAGATCGGTGTGCCGTTGAAGGTCAGCCCGGGGGCAGTGGAAGAATTGTGGGAACCGGTCTCTTTGTCGTAGCGGATACCCACATTGGCGGTCAATTTGCCAAAGCTAACCGTATCGGATAGGTATAAGGATAGTCTCTTAAAGCCGACATCGAAAATACCGTCCGCGATCCACCAGATTTCCTTATACAGGTTGGGATCTCTCTTGTCATAGATGAAAAATCCTCTCTGGTTGGGGAATAATGTTTGGCTGGTGGTGGTGGCGGTGTAGTAATCTACGCCGAACCGGATCTCATGATCGCCGCCCAATACGCCCTCGGCAAAGTAGTTGCCGTCCATCGACAGGTTTAAGGAATTGCGGTTGGTGGTGTAATACTGGTAGTTACCGCCGTAATACTGTAACGGCAGTGCATAGTTTAACCAATCGGGACCACCCAGATGACCGTCGGCTCCGATGTCGCCCGCTTTTGGATCCAGGGTGAAACCGCCGTCCGTGTAAGCGGTCTTGAAGTTTAACATCAAGTTGCCCATCACGTACTGGACATTGCCCAGGTAGACGCCGCCGGGGCTGTCTTGATCCCACTTGGTGCCTTCATCTTGCTGCGAGGCGCCGAGCTCGGTACGGCCCCATTTCTTCTTGCCATCGGCAGAATATTGGGCAGAACCGGACAGGTTGCCAAACTGGAAATCGATCTTGGCACTCTTGCCAGCCAGCAGGGTGGTATCCTCGGTGCCGTTGATCTGGCGACCATGGATATCCTGAATCGCATAGGCGCCGAAGAACCAGACGTGATCTTTGATGACTGGGCCGCCAAAGTTGACGCCGTACTGGTACAGCCGGAATACGCCCGGTGAACCCCAGCCCTTCGAGGTGATGGAGGCCGGTAAATCCTGCGTCATTTCCCATGCCTTGTCTTCCACATACAAATGGAAGTCGCCGCTGTAACGGTTGCCGCCTCTCTTGGAGACGAAGTTGAGCTGCGTTCCACCGGTTTGAGCGGAAATGTCGTTGGATCCCATGGTAACCTGCATCTCTTCGTAGGTATTGGTGTTCAGGTACGAAGGCGCAGCGCCGATGGCAGACGGGTCGGTGATGTTGGCGCCGTCCACGTTCCAGGTCGTGTCGCCATTGTTGGCACCCAGGCCATAAAATGACGACTGCTGACCGGACTCGTTACCGCCTACATCTTCCCTGTCCAGCATCATGCCGGGAACCAGGTTTAAGATAGTCCAGGGGTTACGGGATGTCGGCAGCGAGGTCAACATCTCTTTGGTGATGTTAACGCCCACCGTTGTCTTCCGGACATCGATAGCACCGGTTTTGCCGGTGATAACCACCTCTTCTTTAATAGTGGTGGTTTCCATCAGGATGTTCAGGTTCTTGTTTTTACCGACAAACAAACGCACGCCTTTCTGAAGCACTGTCTTAAAACCTTCCAGTTCGAACTTCAACTGGTAATTTCCGGGGGGAAGCTTCAAGAATCTGAAGTTGCCTTCCTCGGAAGTGACAGCCGTCTTGGCGCCGATCACATCACCGGTTAAGGTGACGGCCACGCCGGGAATCGCAGACCCATCGGGAAGCACAACTGTCCCGTAGATGTCTGCTGTTGCTGTTTGTCCCATGGCCAGCATAGAGAACAAGGCCACGGCCGCAAACGCGATCAAAAGTTTTTTCATTAAAACCTCCTTTTTAAATTTGGTTTTTTGATTACATACTTCATATAGCATATTTGGTGCCAAAAATACCACCTTCAATAAACCTATGTTCTCCAGGTTTAATCCGCCAAAAAATCCAAATTTTTGGATTTTCGCTCCAAAAATCTGAATTACCTACATGTTTTTTTCATTTTGGGGTTGACAACAGCTCAAATAAAGCCTAAATTGGTATCTTTGGAAAACCTCGAAAACCGGAGGTAAAATGCTCAAATTTTATGAGAAGAAGGTCATGATCCGCAAGCTGATGACCGGTCAGGCAGCGGTCATCAAAGAGGTGGTCGACACCTTGCCGGCCGTGGATATCGCCATCCTGCTGGATACCCCGACCAAAATAGATCCCCGCAAAGTTTTTACCGCCATCAGCCCAAGAAAGTCCATGCAGACCTTTAAATACCTCCACAAGGATTCCCAATTTCGCCTATTAAAGCTCTTACCGCTCAAGCGCACCATGGAGATTCTCAACCGCATGTCTCCCGATGACCGGACGGCATTTTTTGAATATATTCCCAGGTCGGAGCTGAAAAAATGGTTGGGGCTGTTGTCCAGCGAACAACAGGCGGTGGCCAAATCGCTCCTCTCTTACCCGGAAAACAGCATCGGCCGTTTGATGAACCCCAGTTTCATCACCGTCAAGCCAACCTGGTCTGTGGCCCAGGTGTTGGCCCATATCCGCAAGCTCGGGCAAGCGGTCGAATCCCTGGATGATATCTACGTCACGGATGAAAAGGGATTCTTGATCGATGATATTAAGATTCGGACCATCGTCTTGTCTCCCCTGGATCGGAAAATATCCGAATTAATGGATCATCGCCTGGTATGCCTGAACGCCGAAGAAGATGAAGAAGAGGCGGTGAAGGCATTCAAAGCCACCCGCAGCTATGTACTACCGGTGACCGATGCCCGGGGTTTTTTGGTTGGAGTGGTTACCATCGATGACCTGGTCCATATTATGGATGAAAAAAGCACCAAAGATATCCATAAGATCGGCGGTAGCGAATTCTTTAGCGAACAATATTTCAATATACCGGTATTGAAGATGTTACGGAAAAGGGCCAGCTGGTTGGTGCTCCTGTTTATCGGCGAAATGCTGACCGCTACGGCCATGGGCTATTTCGAGGGGGAAATCGCCAAAGCCGTCGTCCTGGCCCTCTTTGTCCCCCTGGTGATCTCCAGCGGCGGCAACTCCGGTTCCCAATCTTCCACCATCATCATCCGCTCCCTGGCCCTGGGGGAAATCCACCTCTCGGACTGGTTCAAGGTCTTTCGCCGGGAACTTTCCACCGGCTTACTACTGGGCGGAATATTGGGGATTATCGGTATCTTAAGAATTTCGATCTGGAGCCTGTTTTCCCCGGTGTATGGCCCGAACTGGCCGCTGATTGCCCTGACCGTCGGCGTCGCCCTGGTCGGGATCGTCCTCTGGGGTACACTGACCGGGTCCATGCTGCCCCTGATCCTGCATAAGCTCGGACTCGACCCAGCGGTCTCCTCTGCCCCTTTCGTGGCCACACTGGTGGATGTAACCGGTTTGTTGATCTACTTTTCGACCGCGCTTATATTCCTGAAAGGCACATTGCTCTGATCTTCCACCCAACTTATTGCAGGGTGAAGGGTTTATCGCTGTTATCGAGGATCAAGGCGCCGGTTTCTCGGACGCGGATGATATAACCGGTGCCGGCCGGGGCGATGCCCCCTTTGTAAGTGCCGGCCGACCAGTTGTAAACACCGAGGGCGGGGTCTACTTTATCGGCGATTATGCCCACAAAGGTGCTGCCCCGCCAGAGGCTGATCTGGAGCAGGCCCAAACTGCCGGCGACTTTCCAGGTAATAGGGATAACACTTCCAATGCCCAGGTTATCCCCACCATTGGGGGATAAAACCTTCAATTTAACCAGGGTAAACGGGGCATTGCTGGCATCGTAAATGATACCCGGGGCATTGACCTTGATCTTATAGCCGATATTCACCGGCGCCGAACCGCCGATGTAATCGCCGACCCGCCACGAGTAAGCCCCGGACAGGGGATCGAGATTTTCGGCAACCGTGCCGACCTGTACCCCATCCCGATATAAAAGTATCTTCACTGGAATCGATATCCCGGTCGTTTCCCAGGAAACCCGATAAGTGGTGTATTTATTCAACCTCTCATCACCATTGGGTTTGACGACGCTGATATAAGGTCCGCTCTTGATGAGCTCGATGCCGTTCCCAGTGCCGAGATTGCGCGAATACTGCCTATCCGTGGCATTGTTCCAGTGTTCATGGGTGCCCAGGTTCTGCAAGCGTGTGCCGTCTCCTTCCGGATCATAAACCGATCCGGAGGGCGGGTTACCGGCTTGGGCCGCCTCATGCAGGTAATTGCAGGCATTGACATTCAGGGGAGGAACCTGCATGGTCGGCTCGTTTCGCAAAAAATCCAGGCCGACAGAATCGATGGCCACCGGGTCCAGGGATACCAGTAAGCTGGAAAAGTAATCGTTATCGAGGGTTTGCCAGCGGGTAATGGTCTTGGATCCCTGGTGAATGGCGGTATATAAACCATCCATCAGGTAGAGAACGGTCTTTTTGCCCAATTGTTCGTGGCCGATCAAGACCGGGTGGCAATGGGGATCGCCCACTTCATTGGCTGGACTACCGACAGTGCCGGAACCGTGTAACAGGCGAGGGGAAAAATCGGTACCGTTAAAGACCGAACCGAAATGGTTCTTAGCGGCCAGGGTAATGCCGAAAAGCTGGTGCGACCGGAGCAGGGACAGGTTGATAAGATAACCGGCCTCAGTGTAACAGGTGGGCGGGTAGTGATCGGGGATATCGGGGAGAGTCGGATTGGGCTTGACGAATTTGATGGGCGTACTATAATCGGGAACAGCGGCCAATCGGCCATTGCGGCTCAAATCGGGCCTGACCACGAAACGCACGGCCTGGAAATGGGCACTGGGGTTGCTGCGAATCTTGTTATAAATGGGGTCCCCGATGTAACGGGAAGAATCGGCGATGGTGATATCGACCCCGGCCACGCCGACCGTGGTGATCAACTGGTTAACCAGGGCATAGACCAGGTGGGGGCTCTGAAAGCCGCCATTGTCCCAGGTCTGACCGGCATCCTGGTTAGAGTTGATCTTGATGACGATCTTTTCCCCGGGCTGGTACCCGTAATCGCCCAGGCCCCTGGAGACATTGGAGAAGCGAAATAGGGCATCCCAGGCGGCCACATTCGTAGACCTACCGCTGATCAGGCGCAGGGAGTGAGAGAGCATGCTGTTAACCAGGTATTGGTTGGTATTGGCATCGCTCCACCAGAAACCGGTGGCCCCGTCCCAGTTGGTGGCTTGGGTGTCGCGTACCCAGACCACCCGGCCCGGGAAAATCCCCCTGGCTGTGCCGACCGGTTGATTGGGGGCATCGACCGGCGTAAAGGCCGGGACCGAGATATCGGGTTGCGCCTGGGGCACCAGGAAAGGCAACATCACCGCCATCAGGACAATGCCCGACAGGGCGATGATCGGCACCCGGTAGCGGCTAGCCTGTTTGTTCAGGCGGTGCAAAAAAGCCGCCGGCACCAGCATGGCCAGGAGATAGGTGAGAAAACCGCCACCGATTCCGGCAGCCGCCCGCTGGCAGGGGTAAGCGGCCCGGGATGGTTTGGGGACGACCCGGATCAGGAACCAGGCAATAGCCAGTACCCCGACCACCGGGAAGAGAAACGGCGATAACTTCCGCAACTTTTTTTGTATATTTTCTTTATTCATGTTTTCAATCCTTGTTAAATTTGTAATCATTTCAATTCTATTAATATAACATAACTATAGTGTTTTTTCAACATGTTTTTGGATTGCTGGTAAATTATTTGCTAGAATATTCCCTTGAGTTAGCGAAATCTTTTAGGGGCCAGCCCGGAAGGCTTGTTTGGTGCCCCGGGTAATCGTCAGTCTTGCGTTTTAGGGGCAGGGGTATCTCCTGCCGGGGCTGTCTTGATTTGATTCTCCAGGTCACCGATGGCTTTGACCACCTGGTCGACCTGCTGGTATAGGGGGGTCAAGGCGCTGTTTTCAATGCGGTTGGTATTGAGCTTCTCGCCGACCTGGGTAAACAGGTTGCCGAGTTGACCCTTGGCCGTATTGGCCTGGGATACCAGGGCGCTTTTCTTCTTCTGCAGCTCGTCGATCAAAGCGTCGCTCTTCTTCTCTTGCTCTTTCTGTTTCTCTTTCAGAGTTTTGATCTGGTCTTCGAGTGCCTTAATCTTGGGCGCCAGCTCCTCTGTCTTAGCGGTAAAAGCGGGGATCTCCCCCTGCAAAACCGCCATCGCCTGGTCTAGTTCCTGGATGGTGCCGGTCATCTGTTTGATCGACTCGGCCAGCTCCGTTTTCTTATTAGCATCTTCGGGAGTGGCGGCAGCCCCTTTATTGTCGATTTCCCGGATCTTTTCCTGGGCCGATGTAATCTTTTTCTGTAATTTTTCTTTGTCTTTGCCCTTGTCGCTCACGGTCTCCTGCCGGTTCGAGGCTTCCTTTTTATGGGTGTTGAATTCTTTGACCAGGGGTTCCTTTTGCCCCTCCGCTTCCTTGATCGAAGCTGCCTGTTTGGCATTGAAATCGTCCCGCTCTTTCTTGTTCTTCTCGACCTGGCCATCCAGGTCGGCGATACTCTTTTCCATGCCGGATAAATCGCCGGTCAACTTGTCCGCCTGTCCTTTCTCTTGTTCGCAGCCGGGCACGGTTATTCCTTGCTTAAAGGCCGTTTCCCCGAGATTCTTGAAAAGCTCTTTGAGTTTCAGGTTTTCTTTCCCGATCGCCGATTTGACGCGGGACACGCGGATCTTTTCCTTGATGCCTTTAAAAAAATTCTTAATACCTTGCCGGATACCCTTATCCCTGACCAGGATAACCACTACCAGGCAGACGACAATACCGATCAACAACCAGAATGTCCATGTTGGCATTTTCTGTGCCTCCTTTTTTATATCCATTGTACAGAAAAAAACTATTTTTTTCAATAACCGATCAGTTTTGGCAGCCTATTTTTACTGGGGTTGAAAAAGAATCATGGATGCATTATAATGTAGACTAAAATTTCCCAAGGAGGTTACCATGAAGGGACATGAGAAAATTATCGCTACTTTAAATGATCTTTTAGCGGATGAACTGACAGCCATCAACCAGTATATGGTTCATTCGGAAATGTGTGATGATTGGGGATACGGCAAGCTCCACAAATCGATCGAAAAAAGGGCCATCGATGAGATGAAACACGCCGAGAAGTTAATCGGACGCATCCTTTTCCTGGAGGGCACCCCGGTTGTCAGCGATTTGAAGAAAATTCACATCGGGGCGAATGTAGAGAAGCAGTACGCCAATGATTGGAACGCTGAGATCGAGGCGATTAAAGCGTACAATGCGGCGATTAAATTGGCGGCAGAGCTGGGCGATAACGGTACCCGCGACTTTATGCAATCGATTCTTAACGACGAAGAAGCCCATCTGGATTGGCTGGAAACGCAGATAGAACAAATCAAACAGATCGGTATTCAAAATTACCTGGTTGAACAAATGTAATCACCCGGGAGCGGAGTTAAACAGCCCCGACGGTCAAGATTATTTAATATTCGGGAACAGCGGCAGCAGATAATAGTCCAGGAAAATGGCCGCCGCGTTCCAATTGTAGCCTCCGGCTGTAATTTTGCGGAGGCAGCAAGGACGAACGCTGCACCTTGTTTCTGCAAAATAAAGCAGAAACAACAATAGTGAATGCGACTTAATTTTGTGGGGGATTGGTTGAGCGAGACATGAAGCGCCACAATCCCCTCACCCCCCTCCGGTAATAATTATTTTAAAAAAATCATGAAAAAGACTTGACAGGGGGAAAGGTTTACTGTAACATGTACGTAAACGTACGCTTTCATGAACGTGTACGTAAGGAGTCATTATGAGCGACACGTTGTTGAGCCGCAAAGAGTTAATCGAACAGGCCAGAGTTTCAGAGAAGGTTCTCAAGGAATGGGAATCGGCTAAAATCATCAAGCCGGTCAGCTTATCCGAAGACAAAATGCCCCTCTTCTCGGCACAGACCGTCGAGACCATCAACAACATCAAAAAATTGGTAGAGATCGGTTACAGCATGGCCGATGTCGATCGCATCTTAAGAAAAGTCGGCCTGCCCAAATTACCGGAAGAACTCGCAAAATCGAAGGGCTCGAATAGTCACCTGACCATCGGCGGCCTGGCCGAGCAGGCCGGGGTCAGCCCGCGCACCATCAAGCATTGGGAAGATAAAGGCATCATCGAACCCGACATGCGCACAGACGGCGGTTTTCGCCTCTACTCGAAAGCCTATATCTACCTGTGCAAATTGATCAAAGACTTGCAGCTTTTCGGTTATACCCTGGAACAGATTAAGCTGATTTCAGATTTATTCCGTACCTTCCTGGCCCTGGAAGAGAACATCCAGGCTTTCCCCTATGGGGAGGCGGCCGGGCACCTGGAGGCGATGTTACGGGAGACCGGGCTGCTCAGCGACAAGATGAAGCTCTTCAAAGAGGGCATCGTGCGCTGGGAAGACCTGATCAACAAGAAGAAGAAGGAGATCGATAGTTTAAAAAAACGAAATCAAAAGCGGGGAGAAGCAAATAAAGGAGGAAAAAATGAGTAAGATTATATTTATCGAGCCGCAGGCCCCCAACTTGCACATATTTTCGGGGTTTAAATCGCCGCGGTTGGGGATTTTCATCCTGGGCACCATCATGCGCCAGCGGGGCTGGGAAGTAGAGATTTTCGTCGAAGACCTCGGCGGTATCGACTGGGATAAGATAAGCCGGGCCGACATGGTGGGCATTTCCAGCATCACGTCCACGGCCCCGCGGGCCTATACGATGGCCGACCGGGTCCGGGAAATGGGCATACCGGTCATCATGGGCGGGCCGCACCCGACCTTCCTATCCGAAGAGGCCCTGGACCATGCCGATTTTGTCATCCGCGGAGAAGGGGAGCACGCCATCCAGGCTTTCTTCGATGCCTGGGAAAATGGCCGCGATTTTTCTCACGTACCCAATCTCTCGTACCGCACCGGGGACAAGACCGTTCACAACCCGCTGGCCCCGGCCATCACAGACCTGGATGAAATCCCCATCCCCGATTTGTCCCTATCCCCCCGTTGGAAGGAGACACGTTTTGCGGCACGCACCATACCGGTGCAGACCTCCAGGGGCTGCCCCTTCCTCTGTTCCTTCTGCTCGGTGACGCCCATGTTCGGGCGCAAATACCGTTTCCGCTCCGTGGAAAATATCATGCAGGAGATTCGCCGGTACCGGTACCAGAAGGCGGCTATCTTCTTCTATGACGATAATTTTGCCGCCGATACCCGGCATACGAAAAAACTTCTCGAAGCCATGATCGAAGAGGACCTACACATCTCCTGGTCGGCCCAGGTCCGGGCCGATGTCACCAGGGACCCGGGATTGATCGCTTTAATGAAGAAAGCCGGTTGCCACACCGTTTTTATCGGTTTCGAGTCGGTCAACCCGGCCAGCCTGAAGGCCATGAATAAGAATCAAAAGGTCGCCGATGTCAAACAGGCGGTGAAAGTATTCCGCCGCCATGGCATCCATATCCACGGCATGTTCATCCTGGGAACAGACCAGGATGATCTAAAGAGCGTTAAAGAAACCGTTCGTTTTGCCCGGGGCTCGGGTATTACCTCGGTCCAGTTCCTCATCCTCACCCCCCTGCCGGGCGCCGAGCTTTATGCGCAGCTGAAGGCGGCCAATCGCATCCTGTTTAATGATTGGAGCCTGTACGATACCCATCATGTGGTCTTTAAACCGAAAAACTTCACCGTTCCCGGGCTCCAGTGGGCACAGATGTACAGCCATAGAAAATTCTATTCCTGGCGCCAGCGGGCCAAAAAGCTCATGTTCGGCAACCTGATCGGTGTGGTCATCAATTTTTATGCCCACCGCTTGAACCGGGTCTGGAAGAAACAGAATAAGACCTACCTCCGGGTGCTGAAACTCTTAAAGCCCAACCAACACGCCGATATCTCCATCGATTACCGGGAGAAGATCACGTTGAATTTGCCGGCCCATTTCGGGACCAGGAAACCCGGTATAGCCGCCACCGGCCACCTGGGCATGTAAACGCCCGCTAGTAGCGCCCATGCCGGGCGCGGGCCGGGATCATATTTCTTATACTGGGGGCTAATCGAAGAGGGCTTTGAGGTCGTCTTCGTCTAAGTTTGCGTTGGGGAAATCAGAGGGGGTAAAATGGGGTACCTCTTCTTTTTCGATATGGGCCAATATGGCCCGCAAGTTCCGGATATATTTTTCGGCCAGGGAGGACATACTGTTTTCGCTGAAGATTTCCCGGTGGTAAAGAATCTCGACTTGAAATACGCCCTTTAACACCAGGGCATTAATTTCGAGCACCACGGTCAGGTCGTTTTCCAGGTCGATATCCGGGCCGGCCGGTTGGGGGGAATAGGAGAATAAGGGGTTCTCCACCTCGCGGTCGAATTGACCCAGGTAATTGAAACGCACGGCCGGCCGCTTGACCGGTATGGCCCGACCGGCGTCGGTCATGTAGCGCCAGATGCCGTACCCGATACCCTGGCCGGGCAACTGCCGGATGGCTTCTTTAACGGTCTTGATCTCAGCGCCGATGCTCTGATCGTCCCGGTCGATGAGCAGCGGGTAGATGGCGGTAAACCAGCCCACGGTCTTAGAGGTATCGATATCTTCGATATGGCGGCCGTGGTTTTCCATTTCAATGAGCACCGTCTGTTTCCCCGTCCACTGGCGCAACGTGCGCACCAGGGCAGCGGTGACCAGTACCTGGACATCGGTCTTATAGGGTTCATGGGTTTCTTTTTTAAAGAGCAACCCGGTGCCCGCTTTATCCAGGCCGATAGACACGGCGCGGCGGTGCTTGACCCGCCAATCGATGCCGGCCAGGTCGCACTCATAAGGTAAATAAAAATCGCAGGCGGCCGCTTCCTGCCAGGACGTTTTTTCCTTTTCCAGCTTGCCGGCATCGCGGTACATGACCAGGGCATCGTACCAGTCGAGCAACGAGGCGCTCTTGGACGGGAGCACCGGCTCTCTGCCGGCTTTCAAATCTTCGATTAAGCCAAAGAGGTCGGTTAACAGGATGCGCCAGGAGATACCGTCCACCGCCAGGTGATGGATGATGAGCAACAATTTATCTCCCGCACTGCCGGTCTTGAACAGCACCACCCGCACCAGCGGCCCATCGTAAATGTCGAAGCGCGATTTATGCCGGTAACCGGCGGCAGCCAGTTTGCCGGCCTGTTCCTCCGGGGGAACAGCGGTCAGATCGACCTCATCGATGGTAAAGGGCCGGTCGAGCAGGTCGTTGTTAAAATAGAATAAACGCTTTTCCGGGTGATAATTCAGGCGCAGGCCGTCATGATGGGCGAGCAATCTTTTAAAAGCCCCGGCCCACAGGGCGGTATCGACCGGTACGTTGACATCGAGCAACACCGATTGGTGGTAATGGTGGGGATTAACGAAATTCTTTTCCAAAAACCAGCCCTCGATGGGCGTGGCCCCTTTTTCCCCGGAGACAGTCCCCTGCTCGTATTGGCGGACATGACGGTCGAAATCGACATGGGCCGAGATATTGGCAATGGTCTGATGCGACAGGATATCCTTGACGGTAATGGTCTTACCGGCGTCGTTCAGGCGGGCGGTTATCTGCACGGCCTTGATGGAATCGCCGCCCAGCTCATAGAAATTATCGCTAATGCCGACCTTGTCCGCACCCAGCACACCGGCCCAGATATCGCAGAGCAAGGTCTCTATCTCGGTGCGCGGCGCCACATAAGCCTGGCCGGACCCGAGCTTCTTGCCGCTGGCCTCGAGTTTGCGGGAATCGACTTTGCCGTTGCGGGTCAGCGGGATCTCTTCCACCTGGACAAACTCGGCCGGGATCATATAGCTGGGGAGTTCTTGCAGGAGCTCTTGCCTGAGCGTTTGCACGTCTAAGTCCTTGTCTCCTTTGGCCACCAGGTAGGCGCACAATTCCGGCTGCGGGCCTTTGCGCACGGTTACCACCGCATTCTTGATGCCGGCCACCTTTAACAACCGGCTCTCGATCTCGCCCATTTCGATGCGAAATCCCCTGATCTTGACTTGCTCGTCCCGGCGACCGAAGAATTCCAGTACCTTATCCAGGTTCCAGCGTCCCAGGTCGCCGGTCTTGTAGAGGTGAGTGGTGAGTGGTACAGACAACCAGTCTCCCCTCTCCACACTTGGAGAGGGGCCGGGGGTGAGGTTTGAGAACACAAACCGCTCCGCGGTCAGTTCCGGGTTATTGAGATAGCCACGGGCCACACCCTGCCCGGCGATGTATATTTCACCGATAATACCCAGGGGCAGGGGCCGCTGATGGGCGTCCAGAATATAAATCTGCACATTGGCCGACGGTTTACCGATGGGTACGGATAGCCCGGTATCTTTGTCCCGGTCGAAGCGGTAAATCATGCACCCGACTGCCGTTTCGGTCGGGCCATACTCGTTGTAAATGTTGACCTCCGGGCCGAAGAGATCGGTGGTCGCCCGGCAGGTCTCGGTCTTTAGGTCTTCCCCGCCCAGGATGAAGCTCTTGATGCGGGAAGAAGCCAATTTTAGCTCGTTGACCACTTTTAAATGGGAGGGCGTCAGCTTGATAATATCCACTTTGTTGTCCCGCACCACTTTCTCGACCAGCAGCCCCTCTTCACTCTCCCGGTAGATAACGATCTTGTTACCGGTAATCAATGGAATAAAGATGGAGGTGACGGTCAGGTCGAAACACAGGGAGGTAAACAGGGGAAATGTCGTCTCTGCTCCCCGCACGTAGACCCCGGCCCCCCACCAGGCATAATTGATGACGTTCCGGTGGCGCAAGAGGGTGCCTTTGGGGTTACCGGTGGTGCCCGAAGTATAAATGACATAGGCCAGGTTCTCGCAGGTGATGCCGGGGTTTTGTAAAACCGCCGTTGTTTTCTCCGCTTTTAAGGCCGGGTAATCGATGGCCAGGACCGGTATACCGGGATGCAGGCGGGTTAACTCGCTTTCCCGCTCCAGTAGTCCTTTTTCGATCAATAAGACGTTAAGGCCGCTATTTTTGACCAGGTAACCCTTGCGCTCCAGCGGGTATTCGGGGTCGATGGGCAGGTAGGCGCCGCCGGCTTTTAAAACACCCAGGATAGCGATTACCGCCTCGATCGACCGTTCGCACACCAGGCCCACCAGGGAATCGGCCCGTATACCCAGGGCCTGCAATTGAACGGCCAGCTTATCGGTCAAATCGTGCAATTCCCTGTAAGTAACCTGCTTCCCTTCGCATTCCAGGGCGATGTTTTGCGGCGTCTTTTCCACCTGGGCAACAAACAGCCCGGGCAGGGTCATGGTTTTGGGGAAATCGGCGGCCGTATCGTTTAGATCGTAGACCAGTTCTTTGTATTCCGCTTCTTCGAGTAACGATAAATCGGCGAGCGGGCGGTCGGGTTCTTTGATCGCCTGCTTCAAGATGGTGATCAGTCGCCCGAAGAGAAAAGCGGTCTCCTGTTCGGTAAATATGTCCCCATGGTAGTCTACGGCGATATCGAGCTCCTGCAAGTCTTTGCGGTTCTGCTGGTTGAGATAGATCGAGAGCTGAGAGATATTATACTGGGTAGAAAAGAAGGCCCTTTTCTCGATGCCTTCCTGGTTGGCCCCGGGCAGCTCGATCAATTGGACGTTTAGAAAACCGGCCGGATCGATATCCAGCTCTTTCATGTCTTTGACCAGGTGGTTGTAGGGGTAGCCCTGGTGCTTGAGGTCTTCCCACAATTCCCGCTTGAGGTAAGCGACCAGGTCGTTAAATGTCCAGTTTTCCTCGAACTTGATACGAAAAGGCAGGGTGGAGACGAACATGCCGACCATGTCCTTGAAGATTTTCTTGGAGCGGTTGTGCACCGGCATGCCGATAACCATATCCCGGTGGTTCCAGGAGCGGTGAAAATAGATGGCCAGGCCGGCCATGAAGAGGTGGAAATTGGACAGGCGCTTCCCGGACAGGTAGGTTTCAAAGAGGGTGATGATTTCCCGCGGTACCTGGAAAGAGCGCCTCTCCACCTTCAGGCTGTTCTTCTTGTTTGGATTCAGGGCAAAGGTAATCTCCTGGCCGTCAAAACCAGCGAACCGCTGTTGCCAGTACTCCCGGTCTTTGCCGTATTTTTCGCTGCCGATAAAAGCCGCTTCATCGCTGACAAAGTCGCGGTAAGTCAAGTCTTTTTCGACCTCCGGGCCGCCTTGACCAGCGGGGTTTTTATAGGCTTCGATGACCTGGCGGGCCACGACCGTGGCCGAAATACCGTCAGCCACCAGGTGATGCGCTTTTTCAAAGAAACCGAAGCGCCGGCCGGCAATGGAAAACACGGCAAAGGCGCAATGGTATTTATCGCCGACCGAGAAACGCCGGCGGTGCCGGGCCCCGATTTCCCGGTATAATGCCTCTTCGCTGGCTGCCTCGATAATTTCGACATCGATCTCCTCGATAGCGGGGAAATATTGCACCAGCGTGCTCTTGTCCTGGGCCGCATACTCGAAGCGCAGGTGCAGGGCGGTATGGTTTTTAACCACCCGCTTGATCGCCTGGGCCAGGCGCTGCACGTCATAAGTCCCTTGCAATTCGATGAGATACCCGATATTGGACATATCGACGTGGTTGTTGAGTAATTCGGTCAGCCAGATGCGTTTTTGGGGATTCGATAACTCGAAGGTTTTCGCCGTATCCATTTGATTTGACCTCCTGGGGCGCTGTGGGTTGTCACGTTGTTCTTAATACCCAAAAATAGCATATAAAAACACTTTTGTCAATTTAAATATTGCCTTCGGTCTGGCGGTGGTCGTACCGCTGGTTAAAGCCTATACCGACTTACCGCCCCGCTATAAAATTAGCGATTAAAATGCCGGGAGTAATTTTCGGGCTTTACCTGGGAGAGGAGATGGGGTATAATCACCCCTTAATGAGGTAAAAACCTGGAATTAAAGGAGTGGTTATGGCGATTAAAATTGTAATCATTGCAGCTTATGCGCTGACCATCATCGGGGTCGGCATCCTGGGACTAAAGAAAGTCCGCTCTTACTCCGATTTTCTCCTGGGTGGGGGCAAAGTGGGTCCCTGGATGACCGCTTTTTCCTATGGCGCCGCTTATTTCTCGGCCGTGCTGTTTATCGGTTTTGCCGGGAAGATCGGTTGGGGCTTCGGCTATTCCGGGGTATGGATCGGCTTGATCAATGCCCTGGTCGGTACGCTGGCGGTGTGGTGGATCTTAGGCTGGAAAGTGAAAGAGAAGGCCACGGAGATGGGTGTCTCGACCATGAACGGTTTCTTGCAGAAACGCTATAATAGCAAATTCTTACACATATTCTCCTCATTGGCGATCTTCATCTTCCTGATTCCCTACACGGCCGCAGTCTTCATGGGTCTTTCCTACCTATTCACGGCCAATTTCGGCATCGCTTATTGGCAGGCATTGCTTTTCATGGGGTTCTTCACCGCCCTCTACCTGGTTCTCGGCGGTTACCGTTCCATGGCCATGATCGATGTCATTTTCAGTGTCATCATGATCGTCGGCGCCGTGGTGCTCTTATTCAGCACCATAGCCAGGGGGAACGGCCTGGGCAATATTACAGCCGCTTTAGCGGCGATAAATCCCAAATTGACCGCAGTGGTCGGCCCGCCGGGCTTCTGGCCGCTCTTTTCCCTGATTTTCTTAACCAGTGTCGCCCCCTTTGCCATGCCGCAGTTGGTGCAGAAATTCTATGCCGTAAAGGACAAGAACACCATCAAGAGGGGCATGATCGTATCCACCCTGTTTGCCGTAATCATCGGCGGGGTGGCCTACTTTGTCGGCGCCACCGGCCGGGTCTTTTTAAATCCCCAGAATGCGCCGACGGCTTTCGATGCCGGGAAGCCGATTTTCGACCGGTTGATGCCGGAATTGCTGACCAATGTTATCCCCGCCTCCCTCTCCATCCTGATGCTGTTGTTGATCCTGTCGGCCTCTATGTCCACCCTGGCGGCCCTGGTGTTGATCTCCGGTTCCACCCTGGCCCAGGATGTGTACGCCGGTTATTTCGATCCGAAAATCAGCGACCGCAAACTGACCTTGCTCATGCGCTGTATGAGCGCCTTTTTTGTCCTGCTCTCGGTCATCCTGGCCCTCTTTAACATCGAGACCATCGTCACCGTCATGGGGGTCTCCTGGGGGGCCATCGGCTCGACATTCCTGGGCCCGTTTGTCTGGGGGTTACTCAATAAGAAGGTCAACAAGGTCGGGGCCATTTCTTCGTCTGTCCTGGGCCTCTCCACCTGCCTGCTGCTGTACTATGCCGGCAACATGTCTTCACCGGAAGCCGGCACCATCGGCATGTTGGTCTCCCTGGCCGTCAACCCGGCCGTCAGTTTCATCTATTCGGCCGTTAAAAGAGACGCCTGACTTCATTTGCTAAGTCGCATTCCCATTGTAGCCTCTGCCTTAATTATGCGGTGGCTAGGCCGGAACAGAATTGCCTCCCTAAGTTTCTCTCCGGCATGAAGCGCCTATCCCCCGGACAGTATCACTCTTATATTCTGCGTAATCTGGTTAATCTGGTTAATCTGCGGTTCTGACAGTAATAGAAAGCATAAATATCCCGATTGCTTGACTTTCCCTGTGCTTTCATAATAAAATACCAGCGATGAGCAAACAAGAGGAGATAAAACTACGGGCCGTGGTACTAACCGCAAAGCCGGAAGAGTACCGGGCCGTGAGCGCGCATCTTACCGATATCGTTGAAGATGAGCACCCGGAAGGCGACGTCTACGAATGCGGCCGATTCGACGTCGAAAACCGGCAGTGGCAGGTGGGCATCGTGGAGATCGGCATGGGCAACCCCAATGCCGCCCAGAAGACCGAGCGCGCCATCGCCCACTTAAAACCCGATGCCGTCCTGTTTGTCGGGGTAGCCGGGGGCATCAAAGATGTTAAAATAGGCGATGTGGTGGTGGCCACCAAGGTCTATGACTACCACTCCGGTAAAGCAGCCGACCAATTCCAGTGCCGCCCCGAAGTGGTATTGCCCCATCACCGCATCATGGAGCGCGCCAGGGCCGAAGCCCGCAAGAACGATTGGCTCAAAAGACTGGCACCACCCATACCCGCACCCGGACCGCGCGTGTTTTTGGGTGCCATTGCCGCCGGCGAGCAGGTGGTGGTCTCCACCGAGTCGGAAAGTTACAAGCTCATCCGCGAAAAATACAACGACGCCCTGGCCCTGGAAATGGAAAGCTACGGTTTTCTCAAGGCCGCCCATGCTTATTCCGTTCTGGAAGCGTTGGTGGTGCGCGGTATATCGGACTTATTGGCCGGCAAGACCGAGGCCGATGAAGGCGGTTCGCAGGAGCGCGCTTCCCGGCACGCGGCCGCATTTGCCTTCCAGGTACTGGCCCGGTTAACGCTACCGGATAAATCGCTCCGGCTAGAGACCAGCGAACGTAAAATTTTGACAATGCCCGGCAATGACTCAGGATCTCCTGCCGGGGTTCGCTCCAACCTGCCGCATCAGCCCTATTTTTTCGGTCGCCAGAAAGAATTGGAAACGATCGCCGATGCCATTTCACCGCAGGCCCGCACCTGGGGCGCACTGATCGATGGGCCGGGCGGTATCGGTAAGACGGCGCTGGCCATCCGGGCCGGTCATTTGGCCCCGAAAGCAGACTTCCCCTGTAAAATCTTCCTCTCGGCCAAGGAGCGCGAGCTGACCGCAACCGGGGAAAAGCCCCTACAGGATTTCATGCTGCCCACCTACCAGGCCCTGCTGGTGGAGCTGGCCAACCAGCTCGGCCAGCCCGAAGTGGCCAGGCTGGATCCCAACGAGCGCACCCGGGACGTGTGTATAGCCCTGGCCGGCAAACGCGCCCTAATCATCATCGACAATATCGAGACCTTGCCCCAGGAGGAGCGGGACCGGCTCTACCAGTTCCTCTCCCGCCTGCCCACTACCTGCAAGGCCATTGTCACCAGCCGGCGCCGCACCGACCTCGATGCCCGCACCATCCGGCTCGACCGCCTGGAAAAAGATGATGCCCTGGCCCTGCTGGCCGAGCTTGCCAAAGACAACCCCTACTTACAAAAAACCGGTCAGCCGGGGCGCCTCCAATTGTACGAGATCACCCAGGGCAACCCGCTGCTCATGCGCTGGTTAGCCGGGCAACTGGGCCGGCCGGGCAGCCAATGCCGCACCATCGACGAAGCGGCTACCTTCATAAGAAATGCGCCGGCCAACAACGATCCGCTGGCATTCATCTTCGGCGACCTGGTCGATACCTTTACCGCGGCCGAAACATCCGTACTGGCGGCCCTGACCCACTTTACCCTACCGGCCAAAGTAGAATGGCTGGCCGATCTGGCCGACCTGCCCCGGCCGGCTGGCCAGACGGCCCTCGAAGACCTATCCGACCGGGCCCTGGTCGTGGCCGACCCGGCAGCGCAAACCTTTCTCCTGCCGGCCCTGACCGTCGAGTTCCTGCGCCGCACCTGCCCGCAGGCCATTACCCAAACCGGCGACCGCCTGGCAGACCGCGGCTATGCCCTGGCCCTGGAAAACGGCTATGATAAATATAATCGTTTCCCGGTACTGGAGGCCGAATGGCCAACGGTTGTTGCCACCCTGCCGCGCCTGGTCCAGGGAGAAAACGACCGTTTGCAGAGCGTGTGCGATGCACTTTTCAAATTCCTGGATTTCACCGGCTACTGGGATGACTGGCTATCCCTCAGCCTACAGGCCGAAGAGAAGGCCCTGGCCGCCGATGATTTTAACAACGCCGGGTGGCGGGCTCATGACGCCGGCTGGGTCTACTACTTACGCGGTCAGGCCACCGAGGTATTGGCCTGTGCCGACCGCTGTGCCGGCCACTGGCATAGGGCCAGATCCGGAACGCGGGAAAAAGCCGTGGCCATCCAACTGCGCGGCATGGGCCACCAACTGAAAAAAGATTACCCGGCCGCCAATGACGCTTACCGGGAAGCACTCCAATTGAACCAGGCCATCTCCCCGGAGGGCATCGATGTGGCCATCGGCTTGAACGCCCTGGCCGGGGCTGAACGCCTACAGAAATATTATAAAGCGGCCGGCAGCCATTACCGCGAAGCCCTGCGCATCGCCAATAAAAATAATTACCGCGAAGGCGAGGCCACTTATACCGGCAACCTGGCCGAGCTGGCACTCGTGCAAAAAAAATGGCCAGAGGCGGAAAAACTGGCCCGCCAGGCACTGGATTTATCGGAAAAGCTGGGCCGCCAGGAGCTGATCGGCGCGAACTGTCGAAGTCTGGCCCAGGCATTGGCCGAACAGGGCAGGGCCAGTGAGGGGCTGCCTTTTGCCGGCCGGGCCGTGGACATCTGCACCCGCCTCCGCCAGCCTGCTGACCTGGCAGAAGCGCAGGCCGCGCTGACCGCCTGCAGCGGCTGATATCCCCCCGGGCAGGGAGGGAGAGTAGTGGAAGCAGATGCATGCTCCTTGTCTCCGCCTGTATTTTGCGGAGAGAAAGTTGATGAACGCTGCGTCCACTCGCGTTCTACCATTGTTGCCTCCGCCTGTAATTTTGCGGAGACAATATCTGGAACTTTGATTAAAATGATTAAATGAAGACTATGATTAATAGAAGGTATAACCGTACTGCCGGGAGGTAAGCCCCCCCATGAAAGCTAATCATAGTCGATCATATCAATCAGTTAAATCATAGTTCAGACAGTATTACTCAGAGAATCTGCGTAATCTGGGTAACGTTTCTTTTAAGCAGAAGAACGCTCCTTTGAAAGCAGATGAATGCTCCTTTGGGTCGCATTCGTTATCAAATTTCCACCTTAATTTTGTGGAAATTAGGTCGCGTTCCCATTGTTGCCTCTGCCTTAACTTTGCAGAGTCAAGGTTCAGACGGTGAGAGGCTTCCACCGCCTACTCGTAAGCCTTGACCGGGGCCACGTGACCTGGTGCTGGCCGGGAGGAATATTTCCCCCGAAAATGAAGATCGCCGGATGCCCCTTGACAATGATCCCTTTTTTCTCTAAAATGAACTTATGCAAAGAATGATCATGAAAGAAAATGTTAGGCCTATATGGTTGGGAGTGAGACTATATGGACTGGCTTAGCTTTATTGCCTCGATAATTAGATCTCTCGCTTGGCCAATGGTAGTAGCACTGGTCGTAATCGTTTTTCGAACAACCTTGAATCGCACCCTTCTATCACTAAATCAGTTGAATTATAAGGGATTCGATGCCAAATTCGGTGAGCAAGTTGCCAGAGCCAAAGGTGAGTTCGATTCGGATTCACACAAACCCAAAACTAAAGAAGACATTGAAGGAGCGACAGAGAATAGACAGTATTTCCAGATTTTAGCTGAAACCTCACCTCGTGCTGCGTTACTTGAAGCATGGTTCCCATTCGAGGTGGCTATTTCGCGAATCGCTTTAAAACTGGGCATTTCGCAACGTGATCGTCCAACTCAGATGCCAGATATTATCGATGGATTAAAACGACAAGGAATCCTTACTGACGAAGAGGCGAGGGCAGTTAGTCGCTTGCGCGCGATTCGCAATGAGGCTGCCCACTCCCCTGTCACCGACCTGTCTCCTGAGAATGTCGCTGAATATGCTTCATTGCTACATGAAATCAAAGAAGCAATGGAAAGTAAAGAGAAAGAGAAGAAATTGGATCTTTAGATAGAAAATGGACTACTGTCTGAACCATGATTTAGATGATTCAATGAAAACTATGATTGATGAAAGGTACAAATATTCGGAGTTGACGAGTAGAATTATCGGCTGCGCCATGGAAGTGCATAGAATCCTGGGTAATGGCTTTCAAGAGGTCATTTATCAGAGGGCATTGGCGATCGAAATGGCTTATCAGGGCCTATCTTTCAGTCGAGAGCATGAAATAGACATTTTTTACAAGGGCGAAAAGATCGGTAACCGCAGGGTGGATTTCTTCGTCGAGGACAAGGTGATGGTAGAAATAAAGGCAATCATACAACTGGAGGATGTCCACCTGGCACAGGCCATCAATTACCTTGAAGCCTATCAGTTGGAAGTTGGCCTATTGATCAATTTCGGTAGTACCAGCTTACAATTTAAAAGGGTCATGAAACCGAATAAGTCTGAACCATGATTTACATGATTCGATGAAGACTATGATTACTGGAAGGTATAACCGTACTGAAAGGAGGTAAGGCTTCCATGAAAGCTAATCATAGTCAATCAATTAATCAGATGAATCATAGTTCTGACAATGATCGACTTCCACCGCCTACTCGTAAGCCTTGACCGGGGCCACTTGACCTGGTGCTGGCCGGGAGGAATATTTTCCCCGAAAATGAAGATCGCCGGATTCTCCTTGACAATGATCCTTTTTTTCTCTAAAATGGTGCCATGTACAGAGTGATTATATCCCAGGGAACTTTGGATTACGTTTGGGCAGGGTTGAATTGTCACCCCAAAGAAGGAGATGGGATTTATGCCTTCTGATCCTAATTGGTTCTATTCCTCACTCGCCCAATCCGCTGCCAGTATCGTCGGACTCATAGGGGCTATTCTTGCTACACGGCGACAGCAGGATATTTTCGATGCGGGTGAGAAAAAGATACTAGTTGAACAGCTCTGTAAAGATTTTAGTAGAGATTTCAATAAAATTTTGACCGCACTCCGGGATTATGAAAAACATTCAGAGTCGCAATTAAACGAATTGGAGGAAAGAATCAACCGTGGCGAAAAAATTTTTAGTGCGAAGCTCTGGTATACACCCTTTGAGACGCTGAGAGATCAAGTCGATGATTCGATTGAGAGAAAGCTCAAAATAGAACAGGTTTACCATAAAGTTGCTCCAATCCTCAAAACTGCCTTTATTAATTTAGAGCAATCAGATTCAGTATCTGCCCTTAGAGTATTCGAAAAGGAATTGGGTAAATTTCATACTACTATCCATGTTGAAGCTGAGGAGCTGGAAAAAATTAAAAATATGATGGAAACGGTCGATTCACTCCGTGAACGGGCAAAAAAAGTCCTCGATGAAAACGATTCTCTAAAGCGACGTACACATCGTAAAATGGAATGGTTTCTTATTCTATGCCTCTTGGGAATCAGCTTTGCAGGTGTGATCTGGCCTTTGTTTTGTCTCTCTAAATATAACAATAGTAAAGGAGAGATTATGTTGGTCGTTCTTTCTGTCTGTTTGCTTGGCTTGCTCTGGTATATTCTTCTTCATACTATTAAACTAGCTAAGATTCATCAGGTTAAACCAATTCTGAAAAGAGAATAGAAAAAAAACTATATTAGCTCCAAGGAAAGCAGCAGAGGCGATAAATCCCCAGGATGTAATTATTACAGGTTTGCCCGGTAAGGTCCGGGGCCGGAAAGGAAAATGATTGTCTGAACCATGATTTACATGATTCGATGAAGACTATGATTAATAGAAGGTATAACCGTACTGGCAAGACGTAAGGCCCCCCATGAAAGCTAATCATAGTCGATCATTTAATGTAAGCGATCAATAAAGTACACCCGCTGGGGGGCGGGGCCGGTTTTATTGTTGGGGGGGTTGGAGGGGAAATTTATCCAAATCTGCCTTTGGATCGATGGCATCT
>Ga0315287_10000109_pt1 | contig 66461 bp, 50 predicted proteins | sample YL17G11_0_MG_FD_205037 | JGI IMG/M metagenome (GOLD analysis project Ga0315287, IMG submission 205037) | Sediment microbial communities from Yellowstone Lake, YNP, Wyoming, USA - YL17G11_0 | ecosystem: Environmental > Aquatic > Freshwater > Lake > Sediment | place: USA: Wyoming | collected...
GCCATTCGTTCGGACACCCACGACCTCCTTGAACGTCCCCCCCCCCCCCCCCCGCCTGGAGACGGCCGGGCGGACGCCCACACGCCGACACACGCCCACGACCTCACCCATTTCCACCCTGTGGCATCACTTCACATCACGCAAACACACACACACACACACACACACACACACACAGCCGCCGCCGCCCCTCCTCCCCCCCCCCGCCCCGCCCCCCGCCGCCCCCCGCCCCCTTCCAACCACAACGGCGGCCCCAACATCCGTTCGCTGGCCGACCTCCAGGCCGAGGAGGCGCCGTCCGAGGGCGGCGATGACGAGGAGTACTACGCGGGCGGCCAGAAGAGCGGGCAGGTGTGTGTGCGGTGTGTAGGAGAGGGGGAGGGCGGCGTGTGCTGCTGCCTGTCTTTTTCCCCTCGCCTCTCTCCTTTCCATCCCACCCATTTCCTCTCCCTTCTCTCTCTCTCTCCTCCTCCTCACAGGTCGTCCGCGGCGGCCCCAAGGAACCGTCCTCCGACGCGGTCGCCAGCGTCTTTGACGCGGCCCGGCGCGGGGCGGGCGGGCTGCAGGCGGCGCCGCCGCCCGCGCCCGCGGGCGGGGGCGCCTTTTCCGGCGCGGCCCGCACGCTTGCTGGCGAGGGTGCGCCTGCCGCCGCGCCTGGCGCCACCGTGCCCGCACCCACCGGCCCGGCCACTGTCACCATCGACTTTTACACGGACGGCATCTTCACCGTGTCCGGTGGCCCCCCCCGCAACGCGGCCGACCCGGCGGAGCGGCCCTTTCTGGCGGCCCTGGCAGCGGGCGAGTGCCCGGCCGAACTGGAGGAGGCCGCAGCCGCGGCCGCCGCGGAGGCCGGTGACGGCCCTCCCGCGCCCGTCCCGGTCTCCCTAGTCCGCCATGCCGGCCCGTACGAGCCGCCGGCCGCCCCGGCGCGCGCCACCTTCCAGGGGACGGGCCGGACGCTGGGCGGGGCGGGCGGGGCGGCGGCGGGGGCGGAGGAGCCCACCCCCGCGGCCGCGCCCGCGCCTCCTCCTCCCGCCGCCGCCGGCGGCTGGCCCGGCGCGGACGAGGCCCTCCCCACCACCTCCTTGCAAATCCGCCTGGCCGACGGCTCCCGCCTCGTCGCCCGCTTCAACCTGAGCCAGACGGTCGCGGACATCCGCTCCTTCATCGCGTCCGCCGCCCCGCCTGGTGCGGGGCCGCCGGCCTACACCCTCTCCAAGGCGGGCGTGCCGCCCACCCCGCTGGGCGATGAGGGGGTGACGATTGAGGGGGCGGGGCTGGCGGGGAGTGTGGTGGTGCAGCGGGCGGCTTGAAGTGAGAGCGTGTGCTTTGTGGCGCGGGTGGCGGTGATGAGCCGAGTTTTTTTTTTTTTTTTTTTTTTTCCCTCGTCACGGGTCACTGCGCTGTAACGACGCTCACGCGAAAGCGCCTCTCCGGGCCCGGCTTTTCACCTTTCCACACCCACACCTGCGGGGTCCGCTGCTTTCTTACAGGCCAACCCCACGGGCCAGTCGTGGCGCGCGGCGCTGCTTCTCTCAGAGAGAGGGACATGGCGGTGGCGACCGATGAGGTAGGAAAAAAAAAATGCGCCCAGTCGCACACCCTCCCGCCCACACACGTGCTGACATACACCTCACCACCTAAACGCCTGTACAGGTCCTGTTCACCGTCACCGGCGGTGTAGGGGTTGCCACCCTGAACCGGTAAGAGGAGAGGAGAGGGAGAGAACAAGAACATGCGAGCGAGCGCTTGTCGCCCTGGCCAAAACCACTCACCTGCCCTCTCCTCCTCCAAACCTCTTTTCTCCCCTTCTCTCAGCCCGGCCGCCCTCAACGCCCTGACCACGACCATGGTGGAAGCTCTGGACGCGGCCTACCGGTCCTGGGACGCCGACCCAGGCATCCATGCCATCGTCCTGACAGGCTCCGGCGGCGGGCGGGCGCTGTGCGCGGGCGGGGACGTGAAGGCGGCGGTCGCGGCCGTCCGGTCGGGTGACCCGGGCGCCGCCGTCCGCTTCTTCCGTTCCGAGTACCGGCTGGACTACCTGATTGCGACGCTGACCACGCCCCACATCGCCCTGATGGACGGCATTGTCATGGGCGGCGGGGCCGGGCTGTGCGTGCACGGCCGGTTCCGGGTGGCGACGGAACGGTGAGGAGAGAGAGGTTCGGGGTGCATTTTTTGTGTGTGTGGGGGGGGGGCGGCCCCCTTCTCTCTCTCTTCTCCCTCACACGCACTCTGTCCCCCATCTCTCCCTGCAATGCATACCAAGGACGGTCTTTGCGATGCCGGAGTGCGCGATCGGCCTGTTCCCGGACGTCGGGACGACGCACTTCCTGTCCCAAACCCTGCGGGGGAGGACGGGTGCGTGGCTCGGGTTGACGGGCGCCCGGCTGGCCGGCGCGGACGTCTGGCACGCGGGCGTGGCGACGCACTACGTGCGGTCGGCCGACCTGGCGGCGTTGGTGGCGGGGCTGGGCGGGCTTGGGCCCAGGCGGCGAGGCGGGTGGCTGGGGCGGCGGCTGCTCCGCGAAAAACAACTGCCCCCCGCGCCGGCTGGGCGCGCCTGCCCCGTCCGGGCCGCCCTCGACGCCTGCCAGGCCGGGACGGTGCTGCCCCCGCCCTCGCCCACCCTCTCCCTGCCTGTACGGACAGCCATGGATGCCTGCTTCTCAGGGGCCAGCGTGGCGGAGGTCCGGGCGGCCCTGGAAAGGGAGGAGGCGGCGTCGCCTGCGCCCGACCCGGCCGTCCGGCAGTGGGCGGGGGACGCCCTGAGGGGCCTGGCCCGCGGGTCGCCCTTCTCCCTCGCCCTCACCCTCGCCCTCCTGAGCGCCGGCGCGCGGTCGCCCCTGGGCGCGGCCCTGCGCCTGGAGTGGCGGGCCGTCCTGGCGGCGCTGGCGGCGCCGGACACCGATTTCTGCGTGGGCGTCGTTGGCCGCCTGGTCGACAAGGGCCGGGCTGGGGAGCCCGCCTGGATGGCGGAGGCGGGGGTGGCGGGGGCCGTCGCGGCCGCCCTGGCCCCACTGGCTCCGGGCGAGGAGCTGGAGCTGACGGTGGTTGGGGGGGGTGGCCGGGGCGAGCGGTCGCGGCTTTAGAAGAGTTGTTTTGAAGGGAAAGGGAAAAAAAAAAGAAGAAGGACAGACCAGACCAGACAGGTCACAACACACACAGAAAGGCCCTTTCCCCCCCTCTCTCCCCCGCACGCGGGCCCGCCCTCCCCACACACCCCCTCGCCCCTCAAATCCCCTGCTCCCCCGCCGCCTTCTTGGCCAGCAGCAGCGCCCGGTACTCCTCCGGGCTGGCCCACAGCTGGGCGGCATACGCGTTGAGGGGCGACGCCACGTTTGCGTCCTGGAGCAGGGATTGGAGAGACAGGAGGATGGTGCGCACGCTGTAAGCGGCGGACCACTTGTCCTGGAGGATATCCAGGCAGATGTTGCCCGCCGCGTCCACGTTGGGGTGGAAGCAGGGGCAGTCGAAGCGGACGGCCGGCGGGGTGAAGGGATAGTCCGGCGGGAAGGAGAGTACCAGCCGGTACGCGAGGCCCTCGTAGGACGTGCCGGCCGGGCCGTCGATCGTGCCGGCCCAGGCGAAGAGGGAGTCGCCGGCGGGGAAGGCGGAGACGCCGGGGTCGGTGGAGGACTAGGGGAAGAGGTTGTGTGGGTGGGTGGGGGGGGGGGGGGGTGAGGAGACGTGAAGGGTGGAATGAGGGCGGGGGGGGGTGGCCACCACCCAGCGCGCGGTGCGGCGCGGCGCCCCAACCCTTCAGCGTTGCTCTCTCCCTCCGCTCTGTTTCTCTATCTCTCTCACCATCAACGCCATCAGCTCCGACTGCAGGCGCTTGGTGGTGGCGGCTGGGTCGGCGGGCGCCTTGTTGGGCGCGCCGGAGGGGCCGGCGGGGGCGGCGCTCACGGAGACGTCGGCGGTGGACATGAGGAACGAGACGGAGGGGCTGTTGGCATGGGGGAGAGGTAGGCATGAAATGTGCACGTATGCGCGACAGCCTTGGCCGGCCTATTTTGCTCTGCGCCCGCCGCCCTGTCTGCGGCCCCCAGGGAGCGCCCGGCATTCGCTTTTGACCCGCCCGTCTTCGAGCCCAGTCCCTGGGCTCCACCCGGAGCAGGCGGGAGCGACGCATTGTGGGGCAGAAGGGCTAGCGGCGGGCCCCGCACGCCAATCCAAACCGACACACGCCGCCGGGCCGGCGCGCTAGCCATTTGGGCTTCGTGCCTGACCGGGGAGCGCCTCCAGGCCACCCCGCCACGCCAGGCTAGGGGTCCCAGGGTCTCTGCAGAGCGAGAACCAGGGGGCAGGTGCGAGTGCGGGCTGTGTCACGCGCGGCAGGAGGACTCACCTGTCGAATGGGGCTTATGCGGGGCGGCCTTTTTTTGTCACCAGCGCGTCCCACTCCTCTCAAACCTCTTTTTCTCTCCTCACACACACACACACCAGGCTACTCACCGCACAGCTCCACCTAAAAAAAAAACATCAACACGTACCCCCCCCCTCCCCTCCCTCTCTTCCCCTCTAAATGTCCAGGAAGTTGCTGGCCTTCAACAACTCGAGCGCGAGTTCTGGTGGCAGCCCGAAATCAGGGATGGCTTTCGCCGGCGCCTCCGCGTACTGGCGCTTGTAGTGCATGTACTCGCACACCTTCTCCAGGACGGCGCCCGGGATTTCAGGGAAGGTCACCCGGCGGAGCTCGGCCTCCGCGAAGCCGCCTGGGAGGAAATGGCAATGGAAATGGAAAAAAAAATGTGGGGGCGCGCGGGGTTGGGGAAACGGGCGAGCGCGCCCTCTGTGTGTTTGTTGACCGTGCCTGCTCTCTCCTCTCCTCCCCACACTCACCTTCCGACGCCAGCATGTGCTTAATGGTGTTGCTCACGCAGGCCGCCTCGTGGTCGACCACGAACTCGAAGCCGTCCGAGGAGATGAGGCGGACGGGTGGTTGGGGAGAGGGGTCCGGGTCGCCCATTCACGCTTATGTTTTGTTGCGAGCGTGAGGGGGGGGGGGCACAGGGGCTGAGCGTGCGTGCCGAGCTCGTGCGCGTGTGTGTGAGCGTGTGTGTACGTGTGTGTGCGGGGCGTGCGGCGCGAGAAAAAAGAGCGAGAGGTCGCGTGCAAAAGTCCCGAAGAACGAGTATGAGCAAGCAAGTTTTTCTTCTTCCATCCAACCTCTCGTCATTCAACTGGGTCGCCCCGCCGGCGCTTCCCCTCCGCTCCCATTGCTTTCCCGTCGTCACCATCAATCTCACAACACGGACCCCCCCCCGCGGCCCGCCTGCAAGTCCCACGGCGCCGCGCCTCCTTCCTCGCCTGTTCCATCATCACCACCACCACCACCACCACCTTTGTGCCACACCAGGCCGCCCACCGGCACGGCCAGGCCGCCTCCCCCACCCGCCTCATCCCTACCCGCCGCCTCCAGGGCGTCCACCCGTGTCCCCGCCCCATACACGCACCCACCCGGCGGGACGACCGCCCCAGGCGGGAAGGCCAGGGACGCCCCGGACGCCCCGCGGAGGACCGCGACCAGGCCGGACAGGTCTGTCGCGCCCTCCGCGCCGCCGCCCTCGCCCGCGGTCGCGCACACCGCCAGGGCGCCGCCGGGGAGGGGGCGTAAAAGCAGGCGGCCCCCTAACCCACGCTCCGGTTGAGGGGAGGGCAGCAAGGGCGCGGCCGTGCCGTTGGGTCCGTAAGCGCCGGCCAGCTGGCGCCCGCGCGCGCCGATCAGGAGGGCGAGGCGTGCGGCGGCCGCGTCGGGGTCGCCCGCCCTCCACACCTCATTGTCCGCGCGGGCGGCCACCCGCACGGCGGCTGCCAGGCCCGCGACGGCGGGCGCCAGGGTGCCGCCACCGACCCCCCCCCCGCCGCCGCCGCCGCCGCCGCCACCCTCCCCGTGCATGATGCGGCCGACCTCCGCCAGGCGGCGCAGGTAGCTCGCCCGGGCTCCCGGGCAGGCCAGCACGGCGTCCACCGCCCAGTTGAAGTTGGCCCCCGCGCCGGAGGGGGTGGCGCCCTGTGACACGTCCACGTCGCAGGCGGACCGGGTCGGGGCGGCCAGGACGGCGGTCGGGTCGCCCCGCAGCTGAGGGGCCGGGGCGGCGGCCAGGCGGCGGCGGCCGCCGCCACCCCCGCCCAGGCTGTCGCCCACGATGGTCGACCAGGGCGCCAGGAACGCGGGGTCGACGTCCTGAGGGTGGGCCGCATCGCAGAACAGGGGGCTGGTGAACTGGTCGGCCGTCGTCAGGGCGTAGTCCGGCGCGGGCACCTCCCCCCCCGGCCCCCCCCCGGGCAGGGCGCCGTCGGCCAGGGCGGCCTTGGAATCGCCGGGCAGGAGACTCCAGAAGCCGTCGGCCGACCGGGCGAGGAAGTAGTTCTTGGTGCACCGGTCGGCGTGGAGCAAGGCGGCGGCGACGGCCAGGTAGTTTAGGGTACCGGGCAGGTCGAGGGCGGAGGAGAGGCGGGCCGGGCCGCGCGCGCGCCCGCGCACTTGCCGCCCGCCCGCCAGGGTCGCAGACAGCTCTTCCAGCGCGCGCCAGGCGGCCTCTTCGCCCCTTTTGTCCTTGGCCTCCCTCCCATCCTCGCCCATCACCGCCACCAGCTTCCACGCCAGGCGCAGGGTGGCCCCACCCGCGTCGGGCCGCAGGTTGGCCCAGGTCGCGTCCTCCGGCTTGAAGAGGAGCGCGCCTGGGCCGGGGCGGAGGGTGGGGGCGGGTCGGGCGGCGGCGGCGCCGCCCCTCCCTTGCCGCCCCAGGAGCCAGGCGCCGTCCATCCGTTCCACCAGGCTCACGAGCCCCCAGAATTTGCCGTTGAGGGTCAGCACGGCGTGGCGGGTGCGCGGGGCGGGGACGCCAAAGGACGTGAAAGTTGAAAACGCGGCCGCTTCACGCACGTAGGAGGACGGCGCGCCAGTGACCTCCCCCCACAAAGAATTGATGTCCAGCGCGTGGCTCGCCTCCTCCTCGCCCGGCCACACGGCCAGCCCCTCGCCTCCCTGGGGGAAGGCCAGGCGCAGCTTGGGCTTCGGCCAGCCCAGGGACGTCGTCCCCTTGCGCTTGACGGACGCGCCGCCCACCCTCGGCCCGCCCGCAAACCGAAAGGATGACGTTTTGTTGAGGCCGGCCACCGTGAAGGCCGGGGCCGGGTCGCCGGTGGTGGTCCACTCCAGGAGAGGCAGGCCGAGGGAGGTGGTGGTGGGGATGGGGGTGGAGGAGGGGGAAGGCCTGTGCGTGTGCGTGGAGAGAGAGAGAGAGAGAAAGTGTGAAGAGAGACGGGTTGAGGATGGATGGTGGAGAGCGCGTGCGCGCAAAACCTGCCCTCCTTTTTTGGGTACAACCGTCTCGCCCACCGTCCCGTTTTTATCCCGCCGACTCCCACCCTCATACACTTGCATTGGCGCATTGATCGGCGGTGGAGTCGCCGGGGCGGCCAGGAGCCCCAAGGCAGGCAGGGCTGGCTGCTGCGCGGTCTCGGCCGCGCCCGCCGCTTGTATGACCAGGGCCGCGCCGACGAGCGCGCCCGCCGCGAAGGGGGCCACCGCTCTCAGGGTCGCCCGGGCAGCGGTCCAGTTGAGCATGGGTGGAGAGGGTGGTTTGGTGGCGGCGGCCGTGCAGGCGAGTAGGAGGAAGGCGAGGAGGGCGTTCATCATCATTGCTCGAAAAAAAAAGCAAAATGGAGGTTGAAAGAGAGTGGGAGCTGACTATCGTCTGCTTCATTTCTTTTCACCTCGCATGGGCGGCAGGGCGCCATCCAGGTCAACCATGACCCGCCCCTCGCCCTCCACCACACAGCGGGACATGCCCGCGTCCGCCCTGAAGAAGCGGACCGCACCCGGCGGGAAGGTGGCCCGCGGCGGTGGCAAGAAGAGGGAGCACGCCGGCGGCGGCAAGGCCGACCCGTTCGCGCCCACCTCCACCCTCAGCCCGGCCTCGATCGCGGCCGCCGCCCGGGCTGGCATAGATGATGCGGCCGCGGATGCAGCTGCGAGGAAAATCAACTTGATTGAGGTAACGGTGTGGGCGTGGTGGGAGAGTGAAATTGGCCGCACATGCGCGCCCGGCGGCTAGCAGGCCGCGTTTTTTTTCTTCTCCCTCGACCCCGACCTCTCCCTCCATCATCCGGTCCCATCCCCCAAATCACACTCCCCTCCCCTGTAGATCAACGGTAAGGCCTGCACCCACGAGGTCGAGTGGCCGCCCCTGGCAGCCATAGACCTGCCCTCCACGTCGTCCCGGTCCACCGCCCCGCCTCCCCCTCGCCCGGGCCCGCCCGCCAAGACCTACCCTTTCCAGCTCGACCCGTTTCAGTGCACGTCTGTAAACTGCCTGGAGGCCGGCCACTCCGTCCTGGTCGCCGCCCACACGTCCGCCGGCAAGACCGTCGTCGCCGAGTACGCCATCGCGGCGGCGCGGCGTGATGGGAGGCGCGCCATTTATACGGCCCCCCTGAAAGCCCTGTCCAACCAAAAGTACCGCGAGCTGAAAGCGGAGTTTGGGGACGTGGGCCTCCTGACGGGCGACGTGTCCATCGACCCGGGCGCCGGCACGCTGGTCATGACGACAGAAGTCCTGCGCGCCCTGCTGTACTCCGGCTCCGAGGCGGCGCGGGAGGCGGGCGTGCTGATCTTTGATGAGGTCCACTACCTGCGGGACAAAGCGCGGGGCGTGGTGTGGGAGGAATGCATTGCCCTGGCCCCGCGCACCGCCCAGCTCTGCTTCCTGTCCGCCACCCTGCCCAACGCGGCCGAGTTTGCGGCCTGGGTAGCGGCCGTGCATGGCCGGCCCTGCCACTGCGTGTACACAGACTTCCGGCCGACCCCGCTCCAACAGTACGTGTTCCCAGCGGGCGGGGCCGGGTTGCACCTGGTCGTCGACGGCGCGTCCGGCTTCCGGGAGGCCGCCTTCGGGCGGGCGCTGGCGGAGCTGGTGGATGACGAGGATGAGGAGGGCGGGGGTGGTGGGAACAACAGGAGGAAGAAGCAAAAAGGAGGCGGCGGGGCGGCGGCGGAGCTCTCGTTGCTGTCCCCAGGCAAGGGCGGGGTCGTGATCGCGGCCAACGGGAGCGCCGGCGGCGGCGGTGGCGGGAAGGCGTCCGCCGCCCAGCCGCCCTCCGACATTTACCGCCTGCTCCGCATGCTGGTCGCCCGGTCCCTGGACCCCGTCATCGTCTTCGCCTTCTCCAAGCGGGAGTGCGAGAGCCTGGCCGCCTCGCTCGCCCCCCTGGAACTGAACAGCGCCGACGAGGCGGCCGCGGTGGAGGCCGTCTACGCCGCCGCCACGGACGGCCTCTCCCCTGACGACCGCCGCCTGCCCCAGGTGACAGCCCTCCTGCCTGCCCTGCGCCGGGGAGTGGGCGTGCACCACGCCGGCCTGCTGCCCGTGCTCAAGGAGGCGGTGGAGCTGTTGTTCGGGGAGGGCCTCCTGAAATGCTTGGTCGCGACGGAAACGTTTTCGACGGGCCTCAACATGCCCGCCAAGACCGTCGTCTTCACGGGCGCTCGCAAGTTTGATGGCGGCACTTTCCGGTGGCTGTCTCCCGGGGAGTACACCCAGATGGCTGGGCGGGCGGGGCGGCGGGGCCTGGACGCACGGGGCACAGTCATTTTGTGTTTGGATGGAAGGATGGACCCGGCCGCCGCGCGGGGGATGCTCCGCGGTTCCGCCGACCCGCTCACCTCTGAATTCAGGTTGAGCTATGCAGGCTTGCTGGCCATGGCGCGCTCGCCCGACGCGGACCCGGCCCGCCTGGTGGCGGCCTCCTTCGCTGCGTTCCAGGCGGGGCGTGCGGCGCCCGCGGCCGCCGCGGCTGCGGCCGCGCTGGAGGCCGCGGCGGGTGCAGTGAGCGTGCGGGATGAGGCCGGCGTTGCGGCCGTGGCGGCGTTGCGGGCGGCGGCGTCCGACGCGGACGGCGTCGTGCGCGCTCACACCATGGCGCCAGCTGTGGTCGCGCCCTTTCTCCAGCCGGGCCGCCTGGTGCGGTTTGTGAGTCCGGACGGCGGCGCCTCCTCAACCCCCTCCTCCCCCTGCTGGGGCGCGGTCGTCGCTTTCCACCGCGTCCGGGGCGGCCTGGCTCACGGCGGGGTGAAGGACGAGGTCGTCGACTGTATCGTCGACGTGCTCGCCAACTGGGGGCAAAAAGTGGCGGCGGCGGAGGGTGAGGCTGCGGCGGGGTGCAGCTCGCCCCTCCTCCCGCTCCCGCCGGCCGACCCGGCCGGCGCCCCCTCCGTCCGGCCCGTCCCCCTCTCGTCCGGCATCCTCGCCGCCCTGGCCTCCATCCGGGTCTACCTGCCCGCCGACCTGCGCAGTGCTTCGGCCAAGGCTGACGGCCTGCGTGCCATCGCCGAAGTCGTCCGCCGCTTTTCATCACCATCAAAGGAGGACGAGGGCGGAGGCGGGCCGGAGCAGGGCGGCGGCGCCGCCTCCTCCATCCCGCTGCTCGACCCGGCGACCGACCTCGGGGTGAACGCGCCCGCCTTCGCCACCGCGTCCGCCCGGCTGGCCGCCTGCGCCGCCGCGCTGGCGGCCCACCCGCTCGCCTCCGACCCGGACCTGGCCGCCCTGGAGAGCGCGCTCGCGCGGAAGAGGGCGCTAGCGGACGGGGCGGCCGCCGCCCGCGCGCAAGCCGAGGGCGGGGCGGGCGCCGCGCTCGTCTCAGAACTGACCGCCCGGGCGCGCGTTTTGGAGCGTTTGGGCTACACGGCCAGCGCCGCCGCCACCCCCACCACCATCTCCCTGAAGGGCCGGGTCGCGGCGGAGCTGGCGTCCGCGGGCGGGGCCGAGCTGGCCCTCACCGAGCTCGCCTTTGGGGGCGGGCTGGCGGGCGTGCGCCCCGACGCGCTGGCCGCCCTCCTCTCCTGCGTCGCCTGGCGGGAGCCGCAGCCGGCGTCGGCGTCCGGCGGCGGGGCGGCCGGCCAGCCCCCAGCCCGCCCCCCACCGGAGGTGGAGGCCCCCCTGACCGCCCTCCGCGCGGCCGCCCGCCGCATTGCGGGGCTGGAGGGCGAGGTCGGCCTGGAACAGGCGCTCACCCCGGAGGACGCGGCCGCGGGGTTTGGGCCAGACATGGCTGGCTCCGTCCTGGCCTGGGCGCGCGGGGCCCGCTTCGCCGACGCCCTGAAGGCGGCAGATGTGCCCGGCGCGTTCGAGGGAGGCCTGGTGCGCGTGCTGCGGCGGGTGGAGGAGCTGGCCCGGCAGCTGGCGGCGGGGGCGGACGCGGCGGGGGATGCAGCCTTGGGAGACCTCGCCCGGGCGGCGGGGGCCAAGGTGAGGAGGGGGGTCGCCTTTGCGCCCAGCCTGTACCTTTGAGGATGTAAAAAGTACGCGCACACCGCACTCACACGAGCACCAGAAGGAATTCACACTCACACACACACACACACACACACCACACACACACACACACACACACACACACACACACACACACACACACACACACACACACACACACACACACACACACACACCACACACACCCCTCCAAAAGAAAACACACACACCGGGCGCACTGCCCTCAACCGCACCCACCTCCCCCTTTTTGTTTTCTCTCTCTCTCTCCCATTTCCTTAGTACGTGTCCGTCCCGTCGCCCGACGTGATCACGTCCGCGAAGCTGCCCCCCCCTGGGATCATGGGCAGCACGTGTTCCACGTGCGGGACCATGACGTCCAGGACGTACGGCCCGGGCGTGTCCAGCATCAGCCGCACAGCCGCGCGCAGGTCGCGCGGGTGGACGACCCGGGCGGCCGGCACGCCGAAGGCCCGGGCGACGCCCACAAAGTCCGGGTACACGTCCGCCAGCTCGCCCGTCTCGTGGTAGGCACCGTCCGGCGACCCCAGGTACGTGTGCGCCCGGTTGGCCTTGTAGAAGCGGTCCTCCCACTGCACCACCATGCCCAGGTGCTGGTTGTTGAGGATGACGGTCTTGACGTCGAGGCCCTCCACCCGAGCCGTCGCCAGCTCCTGGATGTTCATGACGAACGAGCCGTCGCCGTCAATGTCGATGACCGTGCGCGCGGGGCGGTCCGGGTGGGAGCCGTTCCAGGCGGCGGCGGCGCCCAGGGCGGAGGGCAAGCCAAAGCCCATGGCACCCAGCCCGCCCGACGTCACCCACCGGCGAGGGGCGTCAAACGTGTACCACTGCGCCGCCCACATCTGGTGCTGGCCCACGCCCGTGGAGATGATGGCCTCCCCGGCCGTCTCCTCGTGGATGAGCGCGATGGCGGCCTGGGGCACGATCACGTCCGCCCGGTCCGGGCAGGGCAGCGGGAATTCAATGGCCTTGGCCGTCAGCTCAGCCCGCCAGGCTGCAAACTGGGGCTCCGGGATCGGGTGTTCAGCGAGCAGTTCCGCCAGGCCGGCCAGCGCAGGCGCGGCCGGCGAGGTCAGCGTGACGTGGGATGCCTTGTTCTTGTTGATCTCGGCCGGGTCGATGTCGATGTGGACGATGCGGGCACGGGCGGCAAAGGCCTCCAACTTTCCCGTGACCCGGTCATCAAAGCGCACGCCGACGGCCAGGAGCAGGTCCGACCGGTCGACCGCGAAGTTGGCGGCGACGGTGCCGTGCATGCCCAGCATGCCCAGGGCCAGGGGGTCGGACGCCGGGAAGGCGCCCAGGCCCATCAGGGTGGACGCGACAGGGATGCCGGCCGCCCGGGCGACCGCGCGCAGCTCCGCGGCCGCGTCCATGCACCCGCCGCCGATGTACAGGACCGGCCGGGCCGCGCCCTGGATCGCCTCGAGGACGGGGCGCAGCGCGGCCGTGGGGGGCGGCGGGGGCAGGCGGGCCATGTACCCCGAAATCGCCATGGCGGCGTCCCAGTCGGGCGTCGCCAGCTGTTGCTGGACGTCCTTGGGCACGTCCACCAGGACGGGGCCCGGGCGCCCCGTGCGCGCGAGGTAGAAGGCTTCCTTGATCACGCGTGGCAGGTCCGCCACGTCCATGACCAGGTAGTTGTGCTTGGTGATCTGGCGGGTGACCTCCACGATGGGCGTCTCCTGGAAGGCGTCCGTCCCGATCATGCGGCGCGGGACCTGGCCCGTGATGGCGACCAGGGGCACCGAATCCAGGAGCGCGTCCGCCAGGCCGGTGACCAGGTTGGTCGCGCCCGGCCCGGACGTGGCAATGCAGACGCCCACGGAGCCGGTCGTCTTGGCGTAGCCCTCCGCCGCAAAGATCTCGCCCTGAGGTGTGGCGTGTGTGGTGTGTGTGGTGTGTGAAGTGCGTCGAGAGAGTGTGTCGTCATCTCTCCCCCTGGCTCCCCTCCTTTTTTTTTGTCTCTCTCCTTTTTTTTTTTCTCACCTGTTCGTGGCGGCACAGGATGTTGCGGATGGACTCGGACCGGGTGAGGGCCTGGTGGATCTCAAGGGAGGCGCCGCCCGGGTACCCGAAGGTCGTCGTCACGCCCTCACGCTCCAGGGCCTGGACGAGGATGTCGGCGCCCTTGCGCGGGCGCCCGCCAAACCGGTCGCCCCACTCGGGCGGGGGCGCCGAGGCCAGGGAGGCCGCGGCTGCGGCCCGGGCGGCGGCCAGTTCGGCGGGCGTGGCGGCGGCGGAGTGGGTGGGGGGCTTAGTGGGGGCGGCCTGGCGTGAGGGCGAGGGGCCGCGCTGGGCGGCCGTCGCGCACGGCCGGGTCGGGAGGCGCCTGGGGCGGGGGGGGGGGGAGAGCGAGCGAGCCGAGCGTCGTGAGTGAGCGGGGGCGTTCAGAGTGGGTGGCGTCTCTCTCTCTCCCGCCTCCGATCCTCTGTCCCCTTCTTTTCTTCTTACCTGGGCCCCGCCGACTGGGTGCTGGCCCGGCGGGCTTCCAGGGCGCGGACGGCGGAGGCGGAGTCCTGTGCGTGTGGGAGAGCGGCATGAGAGAGAGCGCATGCGTGAGGGGTCGGGGCGCGGCGGCCGTCGTGGAGCGGAGAAGGGATCGGCCGCAAGGGGCAGGCCAGCCCGGTTCGTTACCGCTGCATATCATGCCATCGTGTCGGCAACCTTCTGCTCCCCCCTGCACTGGGCGAGTTGGGCGCGTGTCAACAAAACTCACCCGCAGGCGGCCCGTGCGGGCGGCCGAGTGGCCGCTGACGGCGGCGTACGCGGTAGCCATTTTGTTTTGTTATTTGGTGGTGCCCTCTCTGCTGTCTAATGTCAGGGGGAAGGTGGGGCACCCACGCGGTGTGTGAGGGGGCCAGGGGCGTGGAGCGTGGACGTGTGCGTGTGCGACTCTCGCGGTGTTGATGTGAGTGAGTGAGACGCAGCCAGCGTCGCAGCGACACAGCGTCGCTGCGACACTCTTTTTCATTCATTCACACCTTCTCGCCAGAGAGGGCGCACGGCACACGCGCGGGTCGGCACACGCACCGCACCCCTCTCCCCACCACAATGCCCGTCTACGAACTGTTTTGCCTGGCGCGCCCGGCGCTGGCGCCCGCCGCCCGGGCTGATCTCCTGAAAGCCGCGGGCGCGGCCGTCGCGGCGGCCGGCGGGTTCTTGCTCGACTACAAGGCCTTTGGCGACCGGCGCCTGGCCTACCCCGTCAGCGGGGTGGCGGGAGACAAGCACGAAGAGGTAAGCGAGGGTGGACCGGTGTGTGGACGGGGACGCGGGCGGGGGTAGGCGCCGCAAAAGCCCCCGCCCCCGCTCGGCGGCTCGCCCCGCTCCCCCATCAGCCGCCGAAACATTGAAACGAAAAAAAAACTCCACCTCCTTTTCTCATCCCCTCCACAAGGCCTTCATCTGGCAGCTCGCCTTTGCCACGCCCGCCACCGCCCTGCCGGCCTTGGAACGCACCCTATCCCTGGACGACCGCGTCCTGCGGTCGGTCGTCCTCAAGCGGCGGGCGCCGGGCGGGCCCGCCCCGACGCCCGCCGCGGTCGCCCGCCGTGCGCGCGCCGCGCTCGCTGGCCAGGCCGCGGGCGCGGCGCTGGCCGGGCACACGGGCCCGCCCGGGCAGAGGCAGTGACAGGAAAATGGGGGCATGAGCTAGTTTTGGCCTAGGCTAGGATTCAGTAGCTGCTAGAGCGCGACCCCGTGTTTAGACGAGGCGCCCGGAAAAGGATGGGGGGAGAGCTTTTCTCCGTCCATTCCACCAACCATTTTTCTTTTTTTTTTGCGTCTTCCTCCTCCGTCGAAATAAAACAACCAACGGTGCGTTCTTCTTTTTTTCCTATTCGTCCCTATTTCCCGCTTCCCGTCTCCCTTTTCCTGCCCCCCCCTGCAGACGCACGCACGCACGCACAAGCTTTGAATGGGCGGATGACGACAAAAATCTATCCAATTAATTATCCAGTTATCCCTATCCGAGTTGGGCCGTAAGGTTCGTGAGGGAGTTTTGTATATTAGCTCTAGCCGACGCCTTTCTTGCTTGTGTGTGTGTGCGTGTGTGCGGCGGCCGCGGCGGCCTTAACCTCCCCCCCACCCCCCACCCCCCACCTCCTCGACAAAACGACAACCAAACAACCACACGCCTGGATGAATAGAAATTTCTTTAATTAAATCAAGCTCAACAGATCCGAGCTACGGGCAGGGGGTCCTCCGGGACCCTCTAGCCCTGTGAGTGAAACTTTTTTCTCCGCTGTTCTGAGCGTAGTGTTTGGTTGTGTGGGAGGGGACGCTCCTGTGTGGGCCCGGACCGAATCCTTTTTTCCTTTTTTTTGCGCGAGTGAAGACAAGGCAATTTCAAATCTTTAGTCGGATTCCTACCGACCGTGCCCTCTCCCCTGCCCCGGCAGGGGAGAGGGCGCGACTGGGGACAAACGCGCCTGTGTTTATGCATTTAAACTCCTGACGCGCCGGGTTCGTGTGTTCGTTTGTTTTGAGGTGGCGTTGGTCGGGAGCAACCCCCCCACCTCGACTCTCTCACAACCTCCTTTCCTCTCTCTCCTTTCACGTAGGCGCGCGTTCCTCTCTCGCCCCGCCGGCCCAGGGCCTATTTCATATCGCACGCGCGCGTGGCGCGTATGTGTGTGTGTGTGTGCACTTTCGAGGAAACGAAAGATGGGAGATTAAAACCGGGGTTCTGAAAAAGTAGTGCCATGTCTCTCTCCGACCCACACCCTCTCTCCATCCCCCCCACACACCCCGTGCTCCCTCACACCCGGTCATCATCATACACAAACACGGTCTGCTTCGGGCTGCGCCCCGCCGTGCGCTTGCAGTACTCGGCGTCCCCCTCCGGCCGCCGCTTTTCGGTGGCGGACGCCAGCATCGACTGCAGCGCCAGGGTCAGTTTGGAGATTGTGAGGGCGGGGGAGTACCCGCCGTCGCGCCCCGTGTACAGGGTGTCCAGACAGCAATGTCCGTTGCTGTAAATGTGCTCGTGGGCGGGCACGGGGGACACGAACACGATCTCCGGGGGCTCCAGGGGGTAGTCCGGGGAGAAGCGGGCGCGCAGGCGGAAGGACTCGCCCGCAAACACCGACCCGGGCGGGCCGTCCATCCGGATGACCCACTCCGTGAGGGAGGGCTCGCCGGACGGTGTGGGCTCCAGGGAGCAGCCGTCGGGCGGGGAGGTCAGCCACTCGCGGAGCTCGGACTGTTGTGTGTGTGTGAAAGGGGGGGTGAGCGTGAATGTGAGGATGGGCGGGGCGGCGTTTGTCCCAGGGCATGTGGGAGGTGTCTGGCCGGGGGGAGCTGGCCCAGCCTTTTGTCCCCCTCTCGGCCCGGCCACAAAAAAAACGGGCCAGCCCATCCGTCCACCCCATCCCGCACGGATGCCCACACTGTGGGCGCACTCCTCTCCTGGGCCACCACACACACCTGGATGCGCCGGCTGGCGATAGAGGTTGGGGTTCGTGTGGCCATGAAGAGTTTGACCGGCTCTGCAATGCTTCTCTCAGTTTTGTCGTCGGGTCGCGGGGTTCTCACGCTGGAGCCGCTCCAGCCACACGCGACGGCGGGGGGGGGGGGATGGGGGGGGTGGCTGAGATGCCCAGTAGTTCGACCACACGCCTGGGGCGGCGCAAGGTGGGAAGGAGGGACCGGCGGGCGGGGCTCCGGACAGAGGCCCGAAAAGAGCGTTTGATGACGAGCGCTCTCTCTCTCACCACTTTCGCTTTCTGTGCCCCCACCCTCACGCGAGCAGCACACGCACGCACGCACATACACACACACACACACACACCCGCCAGGAGAGAGAGGGCCTCTTTCTTGACACCCCCACGCACGCGCACAAAATGCTACACATCTCCCAGCCTCCTCGCGCCCCGAAAACGACGAGTGGCGCAGGCCCGGCTAACCACGCGCCGCCACCCCACCCCGCTCCTCAGCCTCCTGCCCTCCCCTCCCGCCGCGCCTCCCTGGTCGCGGGCCTGGCCGTCCTCACCTCCGCCGCGGCCTGGACCCTCACGCCCCGCCCCGCCCGGGCGGACGCGCCGGCCGCCGCGTCGTTCGCCCTGGCTGAAAGCGCAGGGGAGGGCGCTGCCGCCAAGGGCGGCAGCCCTGCTGCTGCTGGGGGTGCCGCCAGCGCTGCTGGTCCCGCCGACGCGGGCGCCCCGTACGCGAGCGTCTACTTTGGGTCCGGCTGCTTCTGGGGGCGGCAAAAGGTGTGTTCCGCGCAATGCGAGAGGCAGGAGCGTGGTCGGAAAACGGCGGGGGATGGAGGACTCCGCGTGCAGACCCATCATCTCTCCATCCCCATCATCGTTTCCACACACACACACACAACCTGTCCTCACCCGCTTTCCCCCCGCACCCCCATCATTACCGACGCCCGGCCCCAGGACTTCGTGGACCTGGAGCGCGACCTCGGCCGCTCCCCTTCCCAGGTCTCCTCCCTGGCCGGCTACGCGGGCGGGGTGGTCAACGACGGGACGCCGGCCTGCTACTACTACGTCCCGCCCACCGACCGGGCCAAGGTGTACGAGCGCCAGGGGCACGCGGAGGTCGTCTCCTTCGACCTGGCGCCCTTTGGCGGGGGGCGAGCGGTCGCGGAGGCCGAGTTTGCCAGGGCGGCCGCCATCTTCTTCGGGCGCCAGTTCAAGGCCGTCCAGGTGCGGGGCGGGAGGGGCAGCATGGCGATGGGCAGGCTTGACCCCCAGGACGCGGGGCCCGGGTACAGGCCGTGCGTCGGCCTGCCGGGCGGCGTGGATTCCCCTCTGTTCCCGCTCCTGACGGCGGCCAATGTACACGGCATGACGCTGACGCCCGGCGCCGGCAACAGCCTCGCGGGCGGCAAGGCGAGCGAGGGCGACGTCCTGGGCACGGTGTGGGTGTATGACAGCACCGCCCTCCCCTTCCACCGCGCCGAAGCCTGGCACCAGATGCACGCGGGCCTGGAGGGCTCTTTTCCGCGGTCCTACCTGGTGGACCAGAAGCGGGCGAGTGTGGCAGCGGGGAAGGCGGTGCCGGTGCCGGGGTGCCCGGAACTGCCGTTTTGATGCCATAAAAAAGTAAACTTCGCATTTTGGATCGCATTTTGGCTAGATTTTCCCCACATTTCTCTTTTGTTGCGCGCCCCCTCCGCCAGCCCTCCATTCAGAGGTCACGCCCTCACGCCATGCGTCCCGGCGTAACCTTCATTGCCCTAGCAGCTAACCGGAGGGCAGGAGTCGCGTGGGCGGAAGCGTGCGGCGTGGCAAGCGGGCGTTTGTTTGCATCGGCGGCCGCGCCGGCGGCCGCAGACGAGACCTCGACCTCGACCTCCGCCTCCGCCGCCCGCGCCCTCCCCTCCCCGACCCGCGCCCTCAACGCCGCCGTCCTGGGCGCGCCCAACGCGGGCAAGTCCTCCCTCACCAACGCCCTCGTCGGCGCGCCCGTCGCGGCCGCCTCCCCCAAAACAAACACGACCAGCACCCCGCTCCTGGGCGCCTTCTCGGCCGGCCGCGCCCAGGTCGCCCTGCTCGACCTGCCCGGCCTGGTCGCGGGCGGCGCCGCGTCCGGCGGCCACACCGCCCGCCGCGTGCGCGGGGCGTGGGCGCACGCGTCGGCGGCGGGGCTGGCCCTGCTGGTCGTGGACGTGGAGCGGCAGGCCCGGCGGCCGGACCCGCGCGTGCTCGCCCTGGCGGGCCGGGTCGGGGCGGCCGCGGCCGCGGCCTGCCCGGCGACCCCCTTCCCGCCCGCCCTCCTCATCCTGACCAAGACCGACCTGATTCCGGGGAGCCAGCGGGCGGCTGTGCTGGCGGGGGTAGCGGGCGACCTGGTGGCCGTCGCGCGGGCGGCGGCGGCGGCGGCTAGGAGGGAGGGGGACGGCGAGGAAGAAAAAGGTGATGGGGAGGTGGGTGGAGGGGCAGAGGCCGCGCCGGCCGCGCCGGCCGCGCCTACCACCGCCGCCGCCGCCGCCGACCCCTGGGCCTGCTTCGACGGCGGCGCCCGCTCCTTGCCCACCCCGCTCCCGCCACCAGGCACGGCCGTGCCCCCCTTTGCGGGCGTGTACGCGGTCTCCTCCCTCAAGGGCGGCCCCGGGCTGGACGCCCTGCGGGCGGCCCTCCTGCGCGCGGCCACGCCCGGCGCCTGGGCCCTCCCGCCCTCGTCCGACGCGGCGCCCACCGACCGGGGCTGGCCAGGGATTGCCGCTGAAGCCGTCTCCGCCGAACTGTTTACCATGCTGCGCGGGGACGTGCCCTACACCCTGGGCGTGCGGCCCGTGTCGTGGACGGCCCTGGCGGATGGGAGCGTCAGGGGCGAGGTGGAGGTGCTTGTGAAGAGCGAGGCCGTGCGCGGCATCGTGGTGGGGACTGGCGGGGGCAGGATCCGGGCGGTCGGCATGGCGGCCCGGGCGGTGGTCAAGGAGGCCATGGCGGCCGCGGCGGCGGGTGCGGCCGCGGAGGCGGACAAGGCAAGGGCCGAAATGGAAATGGAGGAGGAAATGGAAATGGAGAGGGATGGAGGCGGTGGCGGGAGTGCTGCGCCCGCTCCCCGCCCTTCCCGCCCGCTGGACCCGCCGCCCAAGGATTTGCACCTGATCGTGAAGGTACGGGTGGACCCGAAGGGGCGGCGGGGCAGGTGAGGACATTTGAAACAAAAAAGCAGAGCACTGTGTTGTGATGACAGACAAAAAAACACCACCATATTTCACTCTCCCGCTGCGTACACGTGCGTCCACCCGGCCCGCCCGCCGCCCACGCCCCGCGCCCCCGCCGCCCGCTGGCGCCCGGGTGGTGCCGCCCACAGCTCCAGCCGCTTGCCCGCCGCCTGGGGCAGCATTGTCTCGATCGCGGAGTAGGCCTCGGGCGGGACGGCGACGGGGCCGCCGCCGCCGCCCCCGCCACCCACGACGCAGTCGAACACGACGTCCGGGCTGCGCTGGTGCCGCAGCTCCACCTCCTCCGCGCCCTTCCGGTAAATCATGAGCGTGGCGTGCGCCCGGCCCGTCACGGGGGCGGGCAGGGCGAGGACGTCCCCGTCCAGCCCCACCCACACCCAGGCCAGGGATTCGACGTAGTAAAAGCCCCAGGCATACATTTGGGCGGTGACGGGGGCGATGTGTTCCTTGCGCACCCAGGCAAAGAGGTAGCCCGAGGGGAGGAGGGCGGGGATGGGGAGGGAGGCGAAGGCCGCGAGGGCGGTGGAGGGGGAGGGGACGTCGGGCGGGGCGCCCCCGCGCGCTCCGCACGGGCCGCCCGCTGCGGCCGCGGCCGCGGCGGTGTCTCCCCCGCCCCCCACCCCGGCCTCCCACCCGCAGTTGACGAGCAGGGCCTGCCAGGTGCGTGCTCCCGGGGCGAGCGGGCCGGTGGGCGGGGGCGAGGCGAGGAGGGCCCGCACGTCGCCGGCCGGGGCGGCCACAAACGCGGCGGCCGTGGCCGCGGCCGCCGCCCCTCCCCCACCTCCCTGGCCAGCCGCGACGGCCACCGCGTCCGCCGCCGCCACCGCGTCCCGCCCCACGTACGGCGCCACCGTCCGCCCCCAGGACAGGGGGAGCGGGCGGGGCACGCGCAGGGCGTACAGGGCGTCCGGGTCGGAGGCGCGGGCGGCGCGGCGGCGGATGACCTGGGCGACGCCCGCGCCGGACGAGACGAGGTGGGAGCGGAGGGGCGGGGGGTTGTGGCCGCCGCCGGGCGCGCCGCCGCCGGTTTTGGCTGCCCGGGGCGCCCGGGGGGGCTTGCCCCCTGCCTTGCGGGCCCGCCCGCCGCGCGCCGCGGGGGCGGGGCCCCCGATCCCGCCACCGTCCTCGCCGTCTGACCAGAAGCCGCGCAGGTCGGTGTCGTCGTCCGAGTAGAAGGCGTCCGCGTCGTTTTGCCTGGGAATGAAGGAAAAAAGTGGGAGAGCGGGTGATGACAGTTTTGAGCGCTCTCGCTTTCGAATCGGCGCCCTCCTTCTCTCCGCGCTCTCGCCACCCCCCCCAGCCTTCCCCTTACCAGTCCCACTCCCCCGTCGCCAGAGCGTTGCGCAGGTTGGAGGACGTCGTCTTCTTGAACAGCTCGCGCAGGGCGGCCTCGGATAGGGTGCCATCGGCGGCGGGAGGGGGAGCGGGCGCGGCCGCGCCGTCGCCGGCGGCGTCGGGCGCGGCCTCGTCGTCGGCGTCCCCACCGGCGGAGGCGGCCCGGTCAGCCACCGCTTTTTTCACCTGGGAGTGTATGAACGGGAGTAGGTCACGCTCAGTGTGGTTGTGTGAGTGGGAAGCTTGAGCGGCGTCGTGAGCGCGAGGGAAAGGCGCAGCTGTCGCATCGGGCACCGCGCCGTGTCACGTCTTTTACCTTTTCCATCGTCTCGAACTTCTTCATGATCTGTTCCGGCGTCTCGTTGTCCTCCACGTAGCCGACATAGTGGGCGACGGAGGGCAGGGCGGTCACCGCCCGGGCGGCCCGGGCGCACTGGCGCTTGGGGCGGCGGGCGGGGTCGTCTTCCATTTTTTTTTTTTTGATGAGAAAAAGTCTTTGGATGAAGGTGGCGAGTGCATATTTCTCCTGTCACGCTCTTCACTTCTTTCACGCGCCCCTCCGTGTGTGTGTGTGCGCGAGCGCGTGTGCACGACCCTGCAGCTCATGCTGCTGCGCCTGACCACCGCCTCTGCTCACCGCCTCTTATCGAGACATCCGCGCCCCGGCGGCCCCTGGCGCCGCAGCCTGCTCCTCCCATCAAAAGCAATGGGTGACACCAGCAAAATAGACGCTGCCGCCTCATCCCTGGCGTCCGCAAAGGCGGCCTTGCGCAGGGAGGTCAAAGCCAAGCTGATGGCAGTGCCGGACGAGGTGCTGGCCGAGGAATGTGCGTGTTTGGGTGGAGAGGGAGGAAACGGCCGATAGTCAAAAACTCGACCCCGACCTTCCGACCCCTCATTTCTCCATCCCCACCATCTCTCAACCCCTCACACAGCCTCCGCCATCGCCGCCCACATCCTGGCCTCCCCGCTGTGGAGGGGCGCCACCCGCGTCGGCGCGTACGTGGCGGCGCCCCGCTTGCGCGAAGTGGAGACGGGGCCGTTGTTGGAGGCGGCGCTGGGGAGGAGTGGAGGCCAGGTGGCGGCGCCGCCCTCCTCCTCCCCCCTTCCGGCGAGGCAGCGCCTGTTCGTGCCGGTCGTGGATGGCAGGGCGGCGGGGATGCGGCTCCTGCACTTGGGTGAGTGCGTGGGGAGCGTGGTGGCCCGCTCCCTCGCCCCTTCCTCTCCCCAGTTCTCCCCCATGCCCACCACCACCACCATTTCGCTCCCCAACCATTTTTCATCCATTCAATTCATGCGCACACAGACTCGCTCGCCGGCCTGGTCTCCGCCCCGCCGTACGGCATCCGGGAACCCAGCGCGTCCTACGCCGATGGCACGCCCCGTGAGGATGGTGAGCTCGTGAAGGGTGGCTGCCGGGCCGGGGTTTGTGCCCCCCCCTCGTCCCTCCTTCTCTCTCTCTCTCCTCTCCATCCTCTCACCCCCCCTTCCTTCAAACTCTCATCACTTTCCCCCTGGCAAGCTCTCCCGGCCGGCCTGGACGCGCTCTTCATGCCGGGCATCGCCTTTGACCCTGCGACTGGCGCACGCTTGGGCCGCGGCGGCGGTTACTACGACGCCTGGGCGGCGCGGGCGCGGGCGGGCGCGGAAGAAAGGCCACCAGGCGGCGGCGGGCGGCCCCCTCTCCTGGTCGCCCTGGCTTTCCGTGCGCAGGTAGTGGAGGCGGGGGGGGTCCCCTTGGGGGCGACCGATGTGTGTGTGGACGCTGTCGTCACAGCGGACGGGCTAGTGGCGTGCAGTCAGAGGGGGCGGGAGGCGGTGGCGGGAGGGAGAGGAGGCGGAGGCGGAGGTTGATGACAAAATGAGGCAGCAACGTGGCATGCCCCACTTTTTTATTTCATTGTTAGCGCGCGTGACAACCGCCCACACGCACCCACGCGACACGCCTAGCGCTCTTAGTCGACGCACAGTCGCACTGCCCCCGTGCGGCCAGAATGGTGTCGGCCTTACAGCACGCCACACGCGGCGGGCTTGCCTGCTGTACGTCGCGCCACTTGCCGCCTGCATGGCGCGCCCACGCCCGCCCTGCCCCGCCCCGGCCGTCCACCGCCGCATTCGCCAGTTCCTCTGCGTTTGTGCGTGGGGATGAAGCGCCCCAGGAGGAGACGGCTGAGCGGCGCCCGGCCCCCAAGGCGGCGCCCAAGCCTGCCGACAGCGGCGCGCCCGTTGCTTCTCCGCCGCCGCCTCCTTCTTCCTCTTCTTCTTCTCCGACCGCCCGGGACGTTCGGGCGCGCGCATCGCCCGCCGGGGGCGACCCAGAACAGCAGGAGAAAGGACCGCCCGAACGGCGACCGTCCATGATGAAGCGGTGAGAGCACGTGGAGAGAGAGAGGTCGGAGGAAGAGCCGGGAGGCCAACAGGCGCCCCCCCCCTCTTCGTCAACCCCGCGCCCCGCTGTCTCCCTTCCCCAGTCAACCCTCACGGCCCGCGTCTCACCACCCTCTCCTCTCTTTCCTTCCACAGGTTCCGCGGCTTCATCGCCCTACCCCTCTCCGTCTTCAACCCCTACGAAAACCTGCCGCCGGACGGGAGGGTGCGTGCGAAATGGAGATGAGGAGACAGGAGAGAGGTGTCTCTCCCCTTGAGCCACACATCACTCATCAACTCTCTCTGTCTCCTGTCACTTTTTACAGACCCGCTCCCGTGTGGACGAGCGTTGCGACCCCATGGAGCAGCGGTGCCAGACGCCCATGCACGTATGGGAGGCCTCCTGCGCGGCGTGCGGGGGGTTGGGCGTGTCTCGGCCGCGGGCGAGCTTTGCGGGGGGCGGCCGGGGCCGGGGCCGCGGCCGGGGCACGCCGCACGCGGCGTACACGACCTGCGCCGTCTGCACGGGCGTTGGCTACGTCCGCCACACCTCCAGCCGGGTTTGGCCGGACGTGAGGAGTGGCGGGAGCGCCTCTACTACCACCACCACCGCCACCCTCATTTCTGCGACGCTCGGCCGGCCGCCCCGGGGGCCGGGGGACGAGTCCGACTCGGATTCGGAGTGGGAGTCGGATGATGAGGGGGAGGAGGGCAGCAGCAGCAACTAGGCGCTTCTATTTTCTGATGTGTTAGACAAGCGCGGGAGTGTAGCGGAGCGGGCGTGTTTGGTCCTCTTTGCAACCCATACTCGATTCATGTTTTTTTTTTTTTTCACAACACTTCTACGCGCCCGCCGGCTGGATCTCGCCCGGCGCACCGCCCGTCACCACGGGGGCCAATGAAGGCGGCGGCGGCAGGACACCGCCGATCGTGGCGGGCGGGACGGGCGCCATCGAAAGGACCGGCGTCGGGCCGCTGGTGCCGCCGCCGCCCACCTCCCCTACCCCGCCTCCATCCTCTCTGGCCGCCGCCGTCGTCCCTGCCACCTCTAAAAAATCCGCCCAGGCCGCCGTGAACGTGGCGCCGGGTTTGGGGGGCGGGGCCGGAGTGGGCCCGCCCTTGACCAGGCCCGCGGCGCCCTTGACCAGCGCGACGGGCGCCCGGGCAACGGCGCGCAGGCGGGAGCCACCACTCCTCCTCCCGCGCGGGGTGCTGGGGCCGCCCTCGCACGCGGCCGCGGCAGCGCTGAGCACGCCCGCCCGGGCCTCGCCGGTCAGGCGCAGCAGGTCAGCCAGCAGGCCGACCTCTGCAGGGCCCGGGCTGGCGAGGGCGGCGGCCAGGGCGGAGGATACGGCCCCCCTGTCCAGCGCCGGCCCGGCCGCGTCCAGCCTCCGCATCGCTTCTGCCAACCCTTTCCGCAGCGTGGCCGCCTCATCGGCCGCCCGGGCCGCGCCCGCCCGGGCCCGGTCAGCGCTCTCCACTGCAACGGCGGCCTCGGACCGTGCATCCGCTGTCTCCTTTTGCGACGCGGCCGTCGCATCCCGGGCGGCCGCGGTGTCCGCCGCGGCCGCCGCGGCCGCGCCCTTGGCCGCTCGCAGCTCCACCCGCAGCCGGCTGGCCGCGTCCGCTTCGTGCGCCAAGCCCGCGACGGCGGACCGGAGGTTGGCCACCTCAGCCGCAGACGCGGCGACCGCCCTTTCAGCGGCGACCGCCCGGGCCGCCACGGCGGCGGACGTGGCGTCAGGGGTGGCCGAGGCGGTGACCGCGGCCGCGAGCGCGGCCGCTGCGGCCTGCCGCTCCACCGCCACCGCCGCCGCCACGGCCGCGGCCTCCCGCTCAGCCGCCCGCACCTCCTCGCCCGCCTGGTCGGCCAGCGTGGCCTGCTTCAGCCGGGCCAGCTGGGCGCGGAGGCGGGCCAGTTCGGCGGAGGTGGCCTCACAGGCCGGGCAGGCAGTGGAAGGGAGGAGCGCGGCGGCGGGTTGGGCCGGCGCTGGCAAGGAGGCGGGCGGGTCGAGGACCGCCGGCGGTGACGGCGCCCGTGGCGGCGACAGGGCGGCAGCCGCGGCGGCGGGCGGCGGCGAGGGCGGCCGCGGCGGACCAGTGGCCGCAGGTTGAGGTGGCACTCCCGCCCCCCCTCTCCCTCCCCCTCCCGCGCCGCCGCGTGCCGCCCGGTCCGCTGCCAGGCGGGCCTTGATGGCGGCCAAGCGGTCGGCCGCCGAGGGGGCGGGCGGCGCCTGGAAGGCGATGGGAGGGGGCGGTAGAGGCGGCAGCGCGCGCGCGAGCGCGGCCGGTGCGGCGGTGCCTGGCGGGGGTGGTCGGGGCCTCGTCGGAGGGGCGCCCGCCGCGGCCCCGCCCCCGCGCCCGCTGCCGCCCGCATCACTGCTCTCCTCATGCTCCTCCTCGCCAGAGCTCCCACTGTCGCTGCCCCCTAAAGCCGCCCCCAGCCCGCCCGCGCGGACGTCTTCCACTGTCTCGCGCACTTCAGCCACCACGTCCCGGGCCACGTCGGCGGCCAAGCGGCCGGCGGCTGCGCCCAGGCCCTGGGCGGCCTGGCCCAGACGGCCCCAGAGAGCGGTGGAGGGGTCGTCTGGTGGGTGTGGGGAGGTCATTCTTGTGGAAAGAGGAGACGCGAGCGCACGCTCGCGAAATGTCGCTTTGGCTCGCTCCTTGCGCCATTTCCAAATTTCGTCACTCTGCCCCGCGGTGAGCCACCCCTCACGCTCTTCCGTTGCCACGCCAGGCGAGTCGTCCATCGCAGTCACCCTGCACGGGACACCCTCCGCCATCATGTTTGGCAAGACGTCCGTTCTCGACTTTTTCCGCAAGCCGGCCGACCCTAAGGACCTCGTCCGCAAGTGGCAGGCCGACCTGCGGTCCGAGCAGCGCGGGCTGGAACGCCAGATCCGGGACCTGGCTCGTGAGGAAAAGAACGCGCAGAAGCAGGTGTGCAGAAGGAAGAGAGGAGGGGCGTGCGGAGCGCTCCTCAATGCCCCCCCCCCCCCTGCCCACCCCCACCCATGCGAAACCCGCGAGGAGCGGGCGCGCTCATCCCCTTTTCAACCACTCTCCATCCTTTTTCATCACCCGCGCCCGTCTCCTCCTTTTCCACGCACAGGTCCGCGACGCCGCCAAGGCCGGCGACATCGCGGGCGCCAAGGCCCTGGCCCGCGAGATCGTGCGCACCCGGGCGGCCGCGACCCGGCTGCACACCAACAAGGCCCACCTCATCGACATGAACGCCCGCCTGACCGAACAGCTGGGCCTGGTCAAAGTGGCGGGCACGCTGCAGAAGTCGGGGGAGGTCATGGCAGCGGTCAACAGGCTGGTGAAGGTGCCGCAGCTGATGGGGACGATGCGGGCGATGGGCCGGGAGATGGCGCGGGCGGGGTTCATCGGGGAGGTGATGGAGGACGGGCTGGACAGCGCGGCGGGCGTGGAGGGCGAGGACGAGGCCGCGGACGAGGCGGTCGCGGCCGTCCTGGCCGAGGTGGCGGGCGAGGATGTGGCGGCGATGGCGGGGGCGGGGGCGGTGCCCCGGGCGAAACTGCCCGGGGCGGCGGTGGCGGCGGGCGAGGAGGGGGAGGCAGAGGACGCAGACGCGCTGGAGCTCAAGGCTCGGCTCGAGGCAGTCCGGAGCTAGGGAGTGGAAAGAAAGGCTTTTTGAAAAAAAAAGGATGGTGTGTTTCTTGCGTCGTTTTGGACTGTTTGTGCTCTCCATCTGTTCACAGCCGGGGCGGCGCATGTGCGTGTGCGCGTGCGGACGCGCATGTTGAAGGGCTTAAATCTGATGATTTCACCACCCAGCCGCCTCGCCCTCGTCATCCTCCTCCTCCTCGGACGCGGTAGCGCCGGCCTTCCGCCTTCCGCCCGCCACACTCCGCCTCCTCGCCCCAGCACTCTCAGGCAGCAGTACCTTCAACGCCTCCGCCAGCGTGGCCGCCCGCACCAGCTTCATCCCACCCTTGTACAACAGCTCTTTCTGTTGCGCGCCCCCTTTCCCACCACCTCCCACCACGCCGCCGATGCCGTCCAGGTCCTGGGCCGCCGGGATGACGGCCAGCTTGAAGCCCAGCTTGGCGGCTTCCGCGAGGCGGGGGGCGAGGGCGGGCACGCGGCGTAGCTCGCCGCCCAGGCCCACCTCGCCAAAGGCGGCAGCGTCGCGGCGGGCAGGCGAGTCCAGGGCGGAGGACGCGAGGGCGACCGCGACCGCCAGGTCGGCGGCCGGCTCCCGCAGGTCCAGCCCGCCCACCACATTGGTGTGGACGTCCGCCCTTCCTAAGCGCAGGCGGGCGTGTTTTGCGAGGACTGCGATGATGAGGGCGAGCCGGTCCCGGCGCACGCCGCCCGGCGAGCGCAGGGGAGGCGCGCTGCCCGAGTTTTGGTTGGGGCCGTCCCCTCCGCTCGCCCACCCGCCGCTCGCCTGGGCGACGAGGGCCTGGACCTCTAGCAGAAGTGGGCGGGACCCCTCGACGGCGACGGTGACCGCGGACGCGACGGAGGGCGCCAGGGCCCGCTCCGCGACGAGCGCGGCCGACGGGTTGGGCACCGCCCGCAGGCCTCCCTCATCCATCCGGAACACGCCGACCTCGTCTGTCGGGCCGTACCGGTTCTTCACCGCCCGCAGAATGCGCAGGTCGGCGTGGCGGGAGCCTTCCAAGTACAGGACCGCGTCGACCAGGTGCTCCAGGACGCGCGGCCCCGCCACGTCCCCGCTTTTCGTGACGTGCCCCACCAAAAAGACGGGCACGCCGGACGCTTTGGCGACTCGCATCAGGGCGGCCGCGCACTCACGCACCTGCGTCACCGACCCGGCCGCCCCGGGCGCCGCATCCAAGTACACGGTCTGGATGGAGTCGACCACCAGGGCGGCGGGCGGCGGGCTGGACGCCAGCAAGGGCAGGAGGTCCTCCACCCGCGTCGCGGACAGGAGGTGGAGCCCCGGGGCGGCGTCGGCCAGGCCCAGGCGGGCCGCCCGGGCGCCGACCTGGTCCACCGATTCCTCCGCCGACGCGTAGAGGACCATGGGGGGGGGCGAGCTGGACGGCGGGCTGAGGTGGCCGCCCATCAGCGCGGCGACCTGGAGGAGGAGGGTCGACTTGCCGACGCCTGGGTCGCCGCCGATGAGGGTGAGCGCACCGCGGACGACGCCCCCGCCCAGGACGCGCCCCACCTCCGCGCCGTCCGGGCCGGGCAGGATGACCCGGGAGGCAGAGGGCGAGGCCCGGGCCCGGGCGACCGCGCCCGCGCCCGTCCCAGAGACGGCGGACACGGGCTCCGGCGTGAGGGCCGGGACGACCCAGGGCAGGGCGGACGAGGAGCGGGATGGAGGAGGGGCGACGGGCGCCAGGCGCACCGCGGCGGGCGTCGGGGACGCGCCCGTGCCACGGCCGGCAAAGGAGGCGGCAATAGCGGCCGCCGCCGCCGCGCCCGCGCCGCCGCCGGAGCCGGAGGAGGCGGAGGCGGGGGTCAGGGTGACGGCGTGCATGCTGAGAGAGATGTGGGAGAGATGAGGTGAGATTTGATGAAAAGCGCGAGAAGCGCAAGCAGGAGCGGGAAGTGGGGCGCGAGCGCGGAGCGCGGAAAATAAAAATAAATGCATCTTTTGCTGTGCCCCTCCCCCCCCTGTGCCCCAATTTTACCTGCCCCACGCCCCGCACTCCGGGCAGCACCCTTTCTTTTGAGCCAGCTGGACACCACAATCACCGCACTCGTACACGACCTTGTCCTTCTTCGAGGCGGCGGACGAGGAGATGGAGGCGTAGAGGGGACGGGGCAGGCGCCGCGTCGCCGCAGCGGAGCCCGGGCGAGGGTGGCCAGCGGCGCGGAGGGGGAGCGAGGCCATGCTCGCCCGAGGCATCATGTTGGCTACTGTCTGCATGGGGGAGGGTGGGGCCAGGCGGGCCAGGGCGTGGGCCAGGGCGCGTCGCATCAAGAAAAAGAGAAGTGGCAGAGAGGCTGCGCGTTTTTTTCTTTTCGCTGTCAACACACACCCACAGCACACCAAGCATGGTGGGCACACAATGCCATCAAGGCAGCACGATGCCCCACTCCTCTGTGTCCGCATCCAGCGCCAGCAGCTGCGGCAGGATCCCGGCCACCGCCTCCGCGTCGCCTCGCCGCGTGTGAGCGACGACGGCCGTGCGGAGGAGGGCGCACCAAGCGCGGCGGGCGCCGAGGGCGAGGCGGACGCGGTTGCTGCCTTCCTTCAACCCCGCGGCCGACGCGGCGAGGGCTGACAGGCTGCTCTGTTCCCCACCACCCCTCTCCACGCGCCCGCTGGATGGGTCCCACGCCCAGGTGCCATCGGGGCAGACCAGGACCCAGGCATCGCTGGTGCCCGGGGGCGCGGAGGCGAGGGACGCGGCCCGGCCGGCCAGGCGGGCTGCCCGGTCGGGGGGGAGGGCCCGGGCGAGGGCCGCGGCCGCACTGTCGCTGTTGTTTTCAGCACCCACGACCAGGCCCGCCGGGACTGTGGGGATGCCCAGGCGGGCCGCCACGCCCGCCGCGACGGCGGCCACGCCCAGGGGCGCCCCCCGGCGGGACGCCGCGACCGGGCCGAGCAGGAGCGGGGCGAGGCCCGAGTACAGCCACTCGACGGGGGCGGCCCGCAAGCCCAGGCCGCCGGTGCTGCCGCCGCCCAGGGCGGCAGCCAGGGCGGCCAGGCGGGCCGGGGGCGGTGTGCCACCATCGAAGCTGCCGGCGGGCGCGGCCGACACCGCGTCCGCGGCGAGCGCGTCCAAGGCTGCCTCCCCAGCCGCGGCCGACGCTGCGTGGCCACGCTCGTCCTCCTCGTCCTCGGGGAAGTGCGAGGCAGCGGCGGTCTCCGCCCACGCGCCCGCGGTGGGGGCATCACCCGCCCCGCCGCCACCACTGGTGCCCGTCACGAGCGTGGGTGGGCGGGCAACGCGGGGCAGCAGGGCGGCGCCGGCCGTGAACGCCCTCGCCTGGGTGAGAGCGTCGTTGGTGGCCAGGCTCCCTCCCCAAGCGTCCTCCAAGTCAGCCCACCGCGCCAGGGCCGCCCGAGTGCGGCCATCCGTGGCGCACAGAAAGTCGAGGCGGGCCTGCAGGGTGCGCAGGGCCCGGAACGCGGTGTCCAGGTCGGCCTGGCGGAGGGACGCGAGGCGGGCGTGCGGCGCGGCGGCCAGGTCGTTGGTGAGGGTCGGCAGCGGGACCGGAATGCGGGCGTCGCCGAAGGCGCGCAGGAGGCGAGACGCCGTGCGATGCAGGGCTGTGGAGGGAGAGGATGTCATCTAGCGGAGTGGACATGCGCGGGGCCGCGGGCTGGCGCCTCCCCCACGCACGCACGGCGAATGTGTGAGTGTTTTTAATCCCTCGACCGCGTGTTCGGCCCCCGTCCCACCCGCATCAAAAACGCGTTCAAAGAGGGAGGCCGCGCTCTCTGGAGGCCGACTGCTGAGTAGGGAGTAGCCGGTTGCCTACACACTCCACACCCCACACCATGCCCTCCACCCGTCATTGCGCCCCTCTTGCCCCAGCAGCGGCCGGCATCAGCAAGCCCGGCGAGCCCGCACGGCGGTCCGCGACGCGGGCTGCTTCGGCTGCAACCGCCGCCGATGCGACTGTTGGCGGTGGGCCGCCGCCCCGTGCGGTCGCTCGGCCCAAGCACGGCGCCAAGCGCGGACCCTCCACGTCGAAGATGGAGTCAGTGCCCGAGCCTGAGCGTGAGTTGCCCCGGCAATTTGGCGGGGCAACGGGGGCGTGGCGCGGCTCGCGAAGAAGTTTAAAAGCACGCGACATTACGGCTCGCGCGCGCGCTTGTTTCGACCCTCGACTCAAAATTCCAGCCACCGCCTCTCTCTCACGCCTCTCTTTCCCTTTTCCATCATCACCACTACGCAGCCGCCAAGCCCGGCCGGCCTGTCGAAGAGGAGGCGGCCGCGCCCTCATTCCCGTCGGCCCGCCCCACCGAAAGCGAGGACACCGCCTTTGCTGCTGCGCTCACCTGCCTGCCCGCCACCTCTCACACCCTCCCGCCCCTCGCCCCGGCCCCGCACCCGCTCCTCCCGCTGTCCTCAGCCTGGTTCGACGCGGGCGACGCGGTAAAACTGGCGGCCGTCCGGACGGCCCTGCTGGATGACCCCCCAGCCCCGCCCCCCGGGTGCGCCCCGCACTGCCGGGATCGCGAGGCGGGCGCCCTGGACGCGGGCGTCGACGCCGCGCTGGCCCGCCCCCGGGGTGGGGTCGTCTGGGTGACGGGGCGGTCCGGGACGGGCAAGTCCCTGACCGTCCGCACCGTCCTGGGCCGGCCCGGGCGCGTTTCTGCCCGCACCGCCGCGGCGGGCGGGTGGGTGAGCGTCGTCATGGGCGGCGGCGGCGGCTTTGCACCCTCCCCGCCCGTCGTCTGGGTGAATGGACTCGAGCTCTCCACTCCGGCCGACGCCTACGCCCGCGTCGCGGACGGCCTGTGCGCCTTCGCGGCCGCGGCGGCAGCTGTGAGCGCTGCTGGTTGTCTCGCCGGTTCCTCGTCCCGGGCCAAGGCGGCGGCGGCTGCCGGCCGCCGGGCGGCCGCCTGGCGGGCGGCCCACCCCATTCTGTTTGCCTCGGCCGACCTGCCCCCGCCCGACCGGGGGGAGCCGGCCGATGACGCCCTGGCCCGGGCGCGGGCCGCCTTGGCCTCCTTGTCCGCCCCGGGGGCGGGCGGGGGTGTGGTGGTGGTGCTGGACGAGGCGGACGCGTTGGACCGGGGCGGGGAGGCTGCGGGCGGTGGCGGGTCAGCGCCCGGTGGGGGCGCGCCCGCCGCCGCGTCCGCCGCGTCGGGCCCCGGCGGTCCCACCGCCCCGTCCAACCGGCCTTTGCCGCCCCTGCGCCGCCTGCTGGACGCCCTTACCATCGGCGCGCCCGCGGGTGCCCGGGCGGCGGTGGTGGCCGTGGCCAACACTGTGGACCTGGCGACACGGGTGATGGGGGGCGGGGTGGTGCTGCCCCCTCCGACCACGTCTGTCGCCCCAGGCCGCGCGGCGGGGGTGACCACAGCAGCGGCCGCCACCACCTCTTCCTCTTGCTCCACATCTGTCATCCACTTCCACCCGTACGACGCCCCCGCCCTGGCGACTCTGCTGGCCTCCCGCCTGGCGGCCCTGCCGGGCGCGGCGTTCGCGCCCCGGGGCCTGGACCTGCTCGCCCGGAGAGTCGCAGGGCGCAACGGGGACATGCGCGCGGCGGTCGGGGCGGCCGCCCGGGCCTTGGAACTCGCCGCCCGGGACGCGTCCGCCGCCGCCGCGTCCATGGAGGTGGACGAGGAGATGGAGGCCCTGCTGGCGGGGCGGAAGGTGGTCGCGCCCGTGGCTGCTCCCCGGGCCGGTGGCCCCCCCCGACCGCTCGCACGCGCGCCGTCCTCCCTGCCCCTCGTTTCATCCGCCTCTCGGAGCGCCTCCCTCCCGGCCGGCCCCACCCCGGTATCCATGGCCCACATCGCGGCAGCCGCCTCGGCCGGCGCCGGCGCCGACGGTGGCTGGGACGGGGCGTGCGGGGGCGAGGACGCGGACGCCGCCCTGCGCTGCCTGCCCGCCCTCCAGCAGCTGGTCCTTGTGGCCACACTGCTGGCGGCCCGGGAGGCGGCGGCCGCGGCGATGGCGACCTACGCTGCGGCAGCCGTCAAGCCCTTTGAGCCGCGCGCGCCCGGGCGTGGCGTCTTTGGCGGGGCCGTCCAACGCATCCCCCGGGCCCGGACCGGCTTTTCGGCGCTGCCCGCCCCTGCCGCGGCACCACACCACCCTGCCACGCTCTTCTCGCCCGCCCCGGTGATCCCGCCCCGCATGCGCGCCGCGGGCGCGGGCGTCCGCCTGGACGACGTGGCGTCCGCCTACGCGGCCCTGGCCCGCCGCCTGGGCTTCCCCGTCGAGTCGGCGTCGTCCGTGCGGGAGGCGGCGGCCGCGCTGGCCGGGTGCGGGCTGGCCGACCTCGTCACCCCCGGCGGGGGCGGTGGCGGCGGTGGCGGTGGCGGTGGCCACGCCGGCGGAAACAGTGCCGCCTCCAAGAAGCCGGCCACCTCCAAGGCCAAGGGTAAAGCCGCGGATGGCACCAAAGCCGCGACAGGTTCGTCCGCCCGCCTCGTGCCCCGTGTCGGCCTGGCGGCCGTGCGTGGAGCGCTGGAGGGGACGCGCCTGGCGGCCGCGTGCATGGAGTGACTGGAAAGCGAGAGAGAAACGCCCCCACCATCATTTCTTTTGCAACACTCCTGTATCCCGGGAAGAGGGACGGAGAGAAAACTGTAAAACTGCTACCGAACTGTGAACTGTCCATGAACTAAGGATGCGGTGGAGGCCGGGGCGTATGGAGATGAGAGTTGAGGTGGAGAGGGCAAGACGTAAAAAAATCTTCACACACACCTGCCGCGGTTTCACGGCCCCGCCGCACACACACCACCACTCTCTTCTCTCTCTCATTCTCTCTCTCTCTCTCTCTTTCTCTCATTCCTCTCCACCCTTGCATCAAATCTGGAGCGTCGCCGCGATGGGCGCCGCCAGGGAGAGGACCTCAAAGGGGCGCACACCCGCTACAGCGGCTGCCGTGGCAGGGCAGGAATCCGTGATCCAAAAGTACCGAAACTCGGTCAGGCCGGCCTCGCTGCTGCTGCCTTCTCCTCCCGGCGTGCTGAGGAAGCGCTTGTAGGAGCCATTGGGGAAGACGCCATGCGTGGCGAAGGCCGACACGGCCGCCGCGCCCGTCACCTGCAGGAGCTTGGCGCACTCCATCAGCGTCCCGCCCGACTGCACCAGGTCGTCCACAATCACCACGTGCCGCCCGCGGGGGGCGCCCTCTTTCAGGCGGACGATGCGCTTGTCGCCATCGCGGACCTGGGGGAGGAGGATAGAAACAGCGATGGGGAAGGATGAGGGGATGAGGAGAGCGCGGGCACAATGAGAGGAGGTCCGGTTTGCTCTCCATCCATCCATCCATCCCATCAATCCTTCTCTTTTCTCCATCTCTCTCTTCTCACCTTTGTGCAAATGACTTCCGGGTAGTCCCCAAACTGGTAGTGAAACCGTTTCCAGGCGCCCTCGTCCGGGTAGGCAATGGTGATGGCGTCCCGGTCGGGCAAGGAGGCGAGGCGGGCGCGGAGCAGAGGAATGCCCGACTCGAACAGGGGCAGCACGGTGTCCCCAAAATAGAACCGCTCTTGCAGGGCGTGGATGTCAAAGATGACGACCGACGTGGGCCCGCCCCGTGATAGCGGGATGTGGGAGAGAATGCGGGCCAGGGTGACCGCCGTCGCGACGTCGCCCTCGGCCTCCACCCGTTCCGCCGTGCCCGTGGGGAAGTATGGCAGGACGAGTGTGAAGGAGCCCACAAACATGCGGGGCAGCTGGTAGATGATGGACAGCTGCTCAAAGATGGAGGCCGGGGATTGGAAGGAGGCTAAAAACGAGACGTGGCGGTTGCGGATGCGGGTGGCGTCCTTGACAAACAGGTTGGGGAAGCCGTCGGCGAAGTTGCTGAAAGGGATGGGAGGAAGAGGAGGGAGAGAGAGAACGGAGGAAGGTGGGAATGGATGATGAGAGAGAAACAGCAGCCTCACACCTACGCTCCACTCTCCTTCATTTTTTGTTTCTTACCTCCACTTGATCTCGCCCAGCTCCACGCGGCCGCCGCCTGCCGCCGCGATCTTACGGGCGAGGGCTTCGGTGTCCTGAGAAGATTGGAGAAAGAGAGAAGAGGAAGAAGGGTCGAGGTCGAGTTTTTTTTTTTTTCTCTCAGGACGCGCGTTTGCGCTTTTGGGGAGCAAACGCTCGCCTATGCGTCCCGCACATTCCGACCGCGCCCTCCCGCACATGCATGTAATCTCTCTCTCTCTCTTTCTCTCTCTCCATCACCCTATTCCCCGCATTATCAATCAATCAAACTCACGGGGTGGTAAAACAGCACGCAGTCCTTTTTCAACACCGAGTCCGGCAGGTCCGCGACCTCCACGTTGGGCGCGGTGATGCGGATGTCGTCCACGCTGAAGGTGGCTGTGGGTGGGGTAGGTCCCGGCGCGGGTATGAATGTCGGGGCGGCCATGACCGAGGGGCGCAGCGGGGCGCGTTGTGGGCTGTGCGATGCGACGGCCGGGGCAGTGGGCGCCGACGGCGGCGTCGGCCGGCGGGTGGGGGACGGCCGGCGGGGCGGGGAGGCGCCAGCCATCAATTGGGAGGCAGGGTGTGGCTGGGCGCGTGCACGCACAGCCGCAGTAGCACAGCACACACGCACACACGCACACACACGCGCGTGGTCGCGTGAGGAGACAAAGAGAGGCGCGGAAGAGAAGAAAAGTGAATGGTGTCGGGATGCGCAGAAGGGCGGGCGCGCGCGCGCCAATTTGAGCAACGCGCCCCACTCCTCGCTTTCCACACCACCCGCACCTTCCCACTATGCAGCCCGCACCTCCACCACCCGAACCTGCATTCGCTCTGCGGGCCTGGACCCGGGCGTTCGTGGAGCGGGAGGGGAGGAAGCCGGGGCGGGGCGACCTGCCGGCGGACATTGGTGAGGGAGAGAGACAGGAGAGAGCCGTTGCGTGCCTTTGGGCGCAGGCCCGCACAGAAACAGACACACGCGTGCTTAATCGGGTGGCCCATCACTTGCGCTGTGGGGGAAGCTGGGCAGGAAGCGTGCGCGCGCCTGTGCGCTGGGCAAACATGTCGACCGCGTACTCTCGACGACGCTCTCAACCATCAACCACTCTCTCTTTTAAACAGCCTCCATCCTCCGCGCCTACAAGGCGTCGGCCGCCACGGCGACGGCCAGCGCTCGCGGCCCCACCCCGAACGATGGCGAAGGCGAGAACGTGCCTCCTGTTGCGGTGGACCCGCCGCGCAAGGCTGCCCTCGCCCCTCCTGCCCTCAACCCCTTTCTCCGGTCCGCCCCGTCCGCCCCGCCCCCTGGTGCCTCGGCGGCCGCTTCCGCTGCTGCCGCCGCGTCTGCTGCCGCGTCCGCCGCCGCTGACGCCCGCCGGGCGACCGCATCCACCGCACTGGCCGCGGCCGCCGCTGCGGCGGGCGGTGGCGGCGGCGGGGCGGCGTCGGGCCACCGCGGGCGGCGCCCCTCCTTTGTCGGGCGGGTGCTGTCAGCGCCGCTGGAGGTGGCAGGGGCGGCGGCGGCGGTGGTGGTGGAGCGGCGTGCTGAGGTGGTGGCGGCGGCGCCTGCTGCCGCCCCTCGCCCTGTGGGTGTTGCAGCGGCGGCGACGGCCCCGCCGCCCCGACCCAGCCGGCTGGCGGGGCTTGGTGCGGAAGCGGGCCCGTCTTCCTCCTCTCACCCACCCCCGCCCGCGGGCGGTGGCCGCAAGCGGAAGGCGCCCGCCGCCCGCCCGCCGGCGGGGGGCGCTGCTGCTGCTCCCGAGCCTGCCCCACGCATGCAGCAGCATCGCCGCCGCCGCACGGTCGTGGCGGCGACCGCCCTGTCGCCGCCGCCGCCGCCGCCTGTGGAGGCGGTCCCCGACTCGCCCGACGCGGCACCAGCCGCCCTCCTCCAACCCACGGCCCCTGCTGGAGAGGGCGCCGTCGGCCGGCCCTCCCCAGCCGCCGCTGCACCTTCCCGCCTCGCACCACGCCCCACTGCCGCCGCGCTGGCCGCCGCAGAGGCGTGCGCCTTCATGGGCGTGGCCAAGCCCCCTAAATCCCAGCGGGGCAAGCGCAGCGCCCTTGGTGGCGGGCGCGGCGGCGGCAGTGCCGGCCCCGGCGGCGGCAACTTCGTGCGCATCAACATGAAGGGCGGGACGAAGAAGCCGTACCATGCGTCCCGGGCGGCCGCGTCGGCGGCGGCGGCCCGCGGGCGGCGGCGGGGCGGGAAGGGCGGGGGTGGACGCTTCGGCGGGCCCACCCTCTTGCCCCAGGCCGGGGATGGTGCCGACTTTGTGGACGGCGCCCGCGGCCCCCGGGCCGGCCAGTCCGACCGGTGCTACAAGTGCGGGGGCTCCGGTCACTGGGCCCGGGACTGTGGGGGGCTGCTGGCTGACGGCAACAACGCGGACGAGGTGGCGGCGGGGGAGGCCGCCGCGGCCGCCGCGCGCGAGGCGGGGACAGACCCAGCCGCGGCGCGCGCGGCGGCCGTCGCCTCCGCCCGCCCGCCCGGGCCGCCCTCCCTAGTCGACAGCCTGCCCGCCGGCCCCACACCCTTGGCCGACCCCACGGACGCGGCTGCGGTGGAGGCCGCCGTCCGGGAGGCCCACGGCGGCCGTATCGCCGCCTTCCGGGGCAGGCAGGGCGAGGTCGTCGGCGCGCTCATGGGCGGCCGCTCCGTCCTGGCCGTCCTCCCCACGGGCGCCGGCAAGTCGCTCTGCTACACGGCGGCGGCGCTGGCCCGGGCGGGCACCGTCCTGGTTGTCACGCCCCTGCTCGCTCTGGCCCGGGACCAGCTGGCCCACCTGCCGCCCGGGCTGCCCGCGGCAGCCCTGGACGGCGCGATGCCCCGCCACCAGGCCCGGGCTGTCCTGGCGGCGCTCGGCGCTGGCGCCCTGCGCGTCCTCTTTGTCGCCCCGGAACGCCTGAGCTCGCCCTCCTTCCTGGCCGCCATTGCCCGCATGCCCCGGCGGGGCGGAGTGGACGGCGGGGCCGGCGCGCCCTCCGCCCTGCCCCTCAACCCGCTCCCCCTCGTGTGCGTCGACGAGGCCCACTGCCTGGACGAGTGGGGCCACACCTTCCGCCCCGCCTACTTCCGGCTGGGCCGCATCCTGCGGGAACGCCTGCGGCCGGCCGCCGTGCTGGCCCTGACCGCCACCGCCACCGTGCGCACGCGGGCCGCCATCGCGGGCGCGCTGGGCATTCCCTACCCGAGCGGGGCGGTCATCGATGCCGGCGTCCGGCCCAACCTGCGCCTGGCCGCCCTGACCTCCACCGGCGGCGTGGATGGAGGGGGCGCCCGCAACGCCCTGCTCCGCCTGCTCCGCCCGGGGGGCGCCCTGGCCACCGCCCGCCGGGCGATCGTGTACGTCCCCTTCCAGCAGGCGGCGGAGAGCCTGGCGGGCGGGCTGTCCGCCGCGGGCGTCCCCGCCGTGTGTTACCATGCCGGCCGCGCGCACACGGCCCGGGAGGCCGCCCACGCCGCCTTTGTGTGCGGCGCCGCCCGCGTCCTCGTCGCCACTGTCGCGTACGGCATGGGCGTGGACGTGCCCGGCGTGGACGCTGTCCTCCATGCCGCCCTGCCCCGTTCGCTGGAGGAATACGTGCAGCAGGTCGGGCGGGGCGGGCGGGACTGCGCGCCCTTGGTGGTGGCTGCCCCGCCGCCGCCTGGTGGTGGTGGTGGTGCGTCGGCGCCTGCCGTCACCGCCCCGCCGCCGGAAGCCCGGTGCGTAGCGTTGGTCGATGATGCAGATTACAGGCGCCTACGTTCCCTGGTGGAGTCGGACGGGGTGACGCCGGCCGGGGTGGGCCGCCTCTTGGGCGCCATTTTCGGGGAGGAGCACGAGGAAGAAGGGGTCGAGGCGGCGACGACTGGAGAGGGGGGGGGTGGAGGCGGGGAAGGGGAACGCCCGCCGCCGCCCTGCTTCCCGCCCCACCACTACCGCATCCTGGACCTGGCCGCCCTGGCCCTCACCCTGGACGCCAAGGCGGAGGTGGTGGAGACGCTCCTGGCCTACCTGGAGGACGGCGGGGACGACGAGGATGCCGCGGGCGGGGGCGGCGGCGGCGGCGCTTCTACACCCTCCTCCACCCCGCCGCTCCTCTCGCTGCACGCGCCCGTCGGCCCGCGTTTCCGGGTCGCCTTCTACAAGTCAGCCCCGGAGGAGCTGGCGCCCCGGGAGCCCGTCGTGGCGGCCATCCTGGAGGCGGCCGGCAAGCCCCGGCGGGGGCTGTACTCGGGCTCCACGGCGTCTCTGGGCGCGTCCCTGGGGCGCCCGCCCGCCGACGCGCTGTCCGCTGTCGCCGGCCTGGCTGCCCGGGGCGAGCTCCGCCTGGACGCGGACGCCGGGCGGGGCGGCGGGCGGTTCGGGCCCTCCACGGCCGTGGTCTGCCTGCTGGCCCGCCCGGCCAACCCGCCAGCCCTGGCGCGGGCCCTGTCCGCCCGCCACGGCCGCGTGGTGGCCGCCGCCCGGGCGCGGCTGGACGCGACCTACCGCGCCCTGAAAGGCGCGGCCGTGGTTGAGGGCGGCGACGGCGGCGGCGGCGGCGGCGGCGGCGGCATGTCCACCTCCGCCGCCCTGCTGCCCCCACCCTTTTGCCCGGCGTCCGAATCCAGGCTACGGGCCACCATAACGACCTACTTTGATGAGGACAGCGGCGACGGCGGCGGCGAGGCGGCGGCCGGGGGCGGCGGCGGCCAGGAAGGCCACCGCCTGGCCGGCCTGCCCCTGACGACGGCCGACCGCCTCCTCCCCGCCGACCTCCGCCTCCTGCTCGCCCACGCCCGGTCCGGCTCGGCCCCGCCCTCCCCGCACCCGCTCACCCCGCGCGCGGCCGCCCGCATCCTGCACGGCCTGGGCACCCCCGGCTTCCCGGCCGTCGATTGGGCCACCTGCGGAGTGTGGGGCCGCTACACGCACCTTGATTTTTGCGCGCTCGTGGCCGCCTGCGCCGACGCGTTCGCGGAGGACCGAGTGGGCGGGGGGGCGCCCCTAGAGGCGGTGGGCGGCCTGCCGACCAAGCGGGGGCGGGGGCGCGGGCGGGGCGGGTTCGGAGGGCGGGGTGGCGGCAGTGGGAGGAGGGCTGGAGGGGGGTGGCCGGCTAGTGGCGGGGGGTGGAGTGGGGGTGGTGGGGGGCGGGGCTTTCGCCGGTAGAATGTCACACATCAGAAAATGCAGCGCTTCTCTCTCTCTCTGCCTTTCTTCTCTCCTGTGCATCGTCACACCGCAAACGCGGGAGGCAGGCGGCCGTAACTCATGACGGGCGACGCGAGCGCCAACCCTGCAGCCGTCCTCAGCGCGCCCGCCGCGCCCGCGTCACCCCCTGCCCCCGCCCCTCTCCGGGCGCGCCCCAGCTCTCGCCACCCGCTCGCCCGGCCCGGGTCGGACCGCAGGCCGTCCTCCACAAAGAAACGGGCCAGGGACGCCAGGGCGGGGTCGGCAGCGGTCGTGGCGGTGGTGGTGGGTGCAGGCAAAGCCGCGCCTCCCTTCTCCTGCTCCTCCTCATCCAGCAGGGCCCGCCCCAGGGCGATGGCCGCCTTGGCGTACGTCGGGCACAGGGCCAGGGCGTCCCGCCACCGGTCGGCCGCCGTCGCAGGGTCGCCCGCCGCGGACGCCACCCGGCCCGCGACGTGCAGGACGGCCGCGCAGTGTGGGGCGGCCTCGGCCGCGCGCGCGGCGCACGTGGCCGCGTCGCTCAGGCCCGGCCGCCCCGTCGCCAGGTAGGAGCGCGCCAGTTCCAGCCAGGCCCGGGCGGACGGAGTCAGACCGCCGGGGGTGGTGGGGACGGGGCGGGGGGCGGGGGTGGGCGCACCGGCGCCTGCTCCCGCACTCCCCCCCCACGCCCCGGCGAGCGCTGCGCCCACCACCGCAGCCGCCTCGGCCTCCCGCGCCCGGGCCAGCGTGGACGCCTGTTCCACCAGGGCGCCCTCTACATCTCCGCCCGCCACCAGCGCCCGTGCCCGCACCTCCCGCAGCTGGGTCAGGGCGGCGTCCGCCGCGTCCGCCGCGGCGGGGGGCAGGGAGGGCGCGGGCGGGCTCAGTTTTTGGACGGCCCCGATCCCCACGCCCGCCGCGGCCGCCGCCGCACCCGGGCGCCGCTGGGCCGACAGGATGAGGGCGACGAGAGCGTACGCGGAGGCCAGAGGCGCGGGCGTGCCGGCGTGGGCGTGGGGTGCGTGTCCGCCCGCGATGACCCCCAGGCGGCCCGCGGGGGAGGGCGGGCTCGTTCTGGCCGCCGCTGCCTCTGCGAGCGCGACGGCGGCCCGGGCGGCGGCCAGGGCGGCCTCACACTCACCCCCGCTGACGGCGGCCAGGGTCAGGGCGTGCATGTAGGCGGCAGCAGGGCAGGCCGGGTCGGCGGCCGCCGCGGTCGCCGCCACGGACGCGGCCTCCTCCAGGGCAGGCCCCCGGGCCGGCCCAGGCCAGGCGGGGCCGCCCGCGCACGTGGTGGCCGGCCCCGCATGGGCGGCCGCCCACAGGGCGCCCGCCAGCGCACACCGCGCAGCAGGCGACTTGCCGGACAGGTCGCACGCCTCCCGGGCGGCAGCGACGGCGGCGGCCGGGTCGGACCTAGCCAAGGCGGCCCGGGCGGCCAACAGGCGTGGGGCCGGGTCGGCGGGCGCTGCCCTGCCCGCGGCCGCGAGCGCGGCGGACGCGGCGTCCGGGAAACCGTCGTCGAGGAGGGCCTTGCCGCGGGCCAGCCAGGCTGCCGCGTCGCCGGCGAGGGGTGTGCGAGACCGGGCCGTTCCTGGGGTGGCTGGGGTGGAGGAGAGGGCGGGCGGGCCGGCCGGGGGGGCGGCCGTTTTGATGGAGAGCATTGCGGGGAGTGCGCGTCTGAATGAAAGACCGAAGAAATGATTTTTATTGCTGCCCATTTCTTGTTCTTCTTTCGTGGACCAGCCACCTCTCGCCACACAGGGGACGCCGCCCCAGGCGACGCCGCCCCATTACAGGTCGCACACGCCATGCAAGACTTCCTTACGTGGAATGAGGTAAGTCTCGTGCCGAGCACCTGCGCCAGTCGGGGCGAGAGAGAAAGAAAAGAGACCCGCGCCACCAACTCTCGCCTGCAATCCCGACCTCGACCTCATTTTTTTTTTTCTCGGGGTGGGCACTCCGAAATTCCTCCCAGCTCTGGTGGGTACTTCTCCTCGCCCTGGGCATCTCCCTGCTCATAGCGATCGCCACCCTCCTCCGCCGCTGCATCGCCCACCACCGCGTCCCCGCGCCGCCCGCCTATGCAGGCGCGGCCGGCGTGGCCGGCGCCGCCGGCGCGGCCGGCGCAGGCCCCTCCTACGGCCGGTCCGCGTCCGAGCTGGCGGCCGTGGCGAGCGTGGAACGGTACGCGCTCCACCCGGGCGGCCGGCCGCAGGCCGAGGAGAAGGTCGGCCTGGATGAACGCCTGCTGTCCAGGCTGCAAAGTTTCACTTTCAAGAAGCCGGCGAGGGAAGCAGCGGCGGCCGTGGTCGAGGTTGAGGGAGTAGCCGGCGACGTCGAAGCTCCTCCCGCCGGCGCCGCCGCCGCCTCCACCCCAACCACCAAGCCTAGCAAGGGAGCGGCCGGCGACGATGAGGACGACGACCGCCCCTGCGTCATCTGCACCGACCCGCTCAGCGAGGGGCGCGTCATCTGCCTGCCGTGCGGCCACATCCAGCACAAGGACTGCGCCCTGCCCTGGTTGAGGCAGGAGGCCAGCTGCCCGGAGTGCCGGTTTGAGATCACGCCGGAAATGCTGGGCGGGACGAGCCGGAGGGGGCGGGGTGGTGGGCGGTGAGTAGTGGGCGGTGAGTAGATAATGGTTTTTGTTTTTGTTTTTTGAGCACGCTTGCTGCTTCATACCTTGATTTCCGCATAGCACCATGGGCGACGCCACCGCACCCACTCCCGGCCGGGACGTGGACACCCTGCTGGCGGATTTGCTTGGCAGTAGCAGTGAGGACGAGGGCGGAGCCGCGCCGGCGCCGCAGTTTGATGCGAGTGCATTAGAATCGGCGAGTGGCCTGGTAGCCGCCTCCACCGCCACCCCCTCCCCGCCACGCGCTGGCACACCGCCCAGGACTGCGAAGGGCGTGTTGAAATCCATGCCCGCTCCAGCTGACCTCATCAGCCCGGCCCCGGACGAGCGAGGAGCGGCCGACCCGCCAACGACGCAGACGGGCGGCGCGCAGCACCAACCTCCCGCTGCTTCGCCCTCCCCCTCCGCCTGGGCCACGCCCGCGGCGGCCCTGGCAGGGGGGCTGTCGGAGCCGGTCCAGGCAGAGTGGGCGTCGTCCTCACTTATAGGTGACCTCTTCTTCACGCCGTCAGGGGCCGGTGGCGGGATGGAGGAGGAGGAGGCGGGGGGGAGGGGGCGCCCGGGCAGCAGCAGCACCCCGCCTCCGCCGCCCGCCCATGCTGGAGATGAAGAAGGCGCCGACGCCGACGCCGACGACGAAGACCTGACGTCCGCGCCCGCCCTGGACGCCGCTGAAGAGGCCGAGCGCGTGCGGGCCGCGGGCGCTGGCCCTCCTCCATCCCCGGGCGAAGAGGAAGAGGGCGGCGAGAGCGTGGGCCAGGAGCCGGGCACCACGACCGCCACCTCCCTCCTCCTCTCCGGCGACGCCTTTGTCGACGCCCCGCCCGCACCCCGCGGCAGCACGCCCCCACCACTTCTGGGCACCACTGGCTTACTGTGTGCCCACGCGGCCGACCCGTACCTGGCGGGCGCGCCGCTGTTAGCGGCGGGCGTCTCTCCTCCCTCCTCTTCAACCTCCACGCCACCCCCGTCCATCACCGCCCTCGCCTCCTTCCACGCCGTCACCGCCCTGGGCACCTCCACCGGCTCCATCCTGGTCATCATGCCCCGCCTGGGCCTGCCCAACCCGGACGGGTCGGAGCGGTCCGCGGGTGGGCACGTCGGGCCGCTGGTGCACCGACTGGGCGACGGCGGCAGCAGCAGCAGCGTGCCACCAGGAGGAGGGGCCACAGGTGCCACCCCTCACCCTCCGCCTCCGCCCTCCTCCTCCTCCTCCGCCTCCCGCGCCGTCACGGCCCTGGCCTTCAGCCCGACAGGGACCTTACTCGCTGCGGGCCACGCCGACGGGGACGTGTCCTTCTGGGAGCTGCGCGGCAGGGCGGGCTGGGAGTGCGTGCGGGCGGTGCGGGACGCGCACGTCTCGCCCGTGTCCGCCCTCGCCTGGGTGGAGGTGCCCGGCGCGGCGGCGGGGGTCGGCGCGGGCGGGGTCGTCGCGGGGGTGGTGCCGGGCGCCGCCATGGCGGGCGCGGCCGCGGCGGCGGCGGCGGCGGTGGCGGCTGGCGCGGCGTCGGCCGTCGCGGCGGCGAGTGGCAGCGGTGGCGGCGCGCCGCCCCTCCCCACCACTGCGCCCGCGCTTTCCGCCCTCTCCGCGGACGCCCGCGGCCGGGTCGCCTTCCACCCCGTCCCGGCCTACCAATCTCCACTCGGCGCGGCTGCGGGCTCACTGGCCGGCAAGCTGGTCGGCCTGGCGGGCGCGGTCGGCCGAGCTGCGGGCGTGGGTGGAGGGGGTGGTGGAGGTGGCAGCCGGCCCGGCCTGCTCCTGGATGGGACCGCCCACGGCCCCGTCTCCCTGATGGCCGGCCTGCCGGGCGGGCCGACCGGGATGCTCCTCCTTGTGACGGATTCTTCTGCGCTGGTCGCCCGGGTGGCCTGGGCGGGCGGCGTGGGCGGCGTGGGCGGGGCGGCCCGCCTGTCGCTGCTGCACTCCATCCCCAGGCCCGGCGGCCTCTCCGTGTCCGCCCTTCTACCCGCCGCTCCGGCCGCCGCCTGGCGCCTGGCCGCGCCCAACCTCGCCGCCCTGGCCCTATCCTGGGGCGCGAAGGGGGTGGAGGTGTACGACGTGGAGCTGCCGACCGCTGCGCCCGCTGCCGCCGTCCCGCGGTCCCCAGGGCGGTCCTCGCCGGCCAAGGCTGGCGAGACAGCGCTGCCGGCCCTCCCACCGCCCGCCCCCACTGCCGCCTGGGCCGAGCCCACCCCCGTCGCCGCCCTGGCCTGGATGGACGGGCCTGCCCTCGCTGTGCTCACGGGCGGTGGTGGTGGTGCTGCACCGGCGGCCTTGCGTCTGTACGGCGGCACCTCCACCTCCACTGAGAAGGACGCCCTCGACCTGGGCGCCCCTCTCCTCTCCTCCGCCCCTTTGCCCCGGGGCGGCCCGGGCCCGCCCCTGCCCCGCCCGCCGCCCTGGTCAGCCTCGCCCGACCGGTTTGTGGTGTGCCTGGTGAGGGGTGGTGGTGGGTCAGCAAATGCTTTGCCCCCGCCCTCCGTCGCCCTCCTGTTGGGGTGGGGCGACCGCCTGAGCGCGCTCGGAGCGGCCGGCCGCTGGCGCGCCGCGCTGGGTGCCGCTCTGGCCGGCGTGTCTGCCTTGCGCGCCACCGCGCCGCTACCCCTGTGGCGCGGCGAGGGGCGTGGCTTGACGCTGGCTGCAGCCACCCAGGCCGCGGCCGACCTGGTGTGCGTGTACGCGCGGGCGGGCCTCACCCTGCCACCAACCCCGCCAACCACCTCGACCGCGCACGCCGACCTCCCCGCCCGCGTCGCGGCCGTGTCCGTCTCCGCCCTCATCGCCGCCGACCCGGCCACCGCGGGCGAGGTAGCCTGGCGGACGTTGGGCCCCTTGTTTGAGGGCGTGCCCGGCGGGGCGGACGCCCTGGTGGGCGCGCTGGCGGACGCGGTGCTCGGCGGCCAGGTCGTGGCCCTCCCGCCCGACGCCGTCCAAATGCTGGCGGCCCGGGCGGCGTCCGTGGCTGGCGGCGGCCAAGGCGACGGCGCGGCGCACCCTCCTACTTCCCTGTCCGACCTGGAGCGGGTCGTCCTGCGCCTGGACATCGGGTCCCTGGACTTCCACTCCGTCGCCCGCCTCCTGGCCGGGAATGGCGGCACCGCGGGGCTGGCCTCCCTGTTTTTGCGCGGGCCGGGCGACCCGGCCCTGCCCGGCGCGTGCCTCCTCCTGGCCGCGGCCGACCCGGGACTGGGCCCGCCCGCCCGCAAGGCGGCTGCCACCCTGCGCTTTCTGACTTTCTTGCGGTGCTGCGTGCGCGGTGAAGTCTTCCCGCCCGGGTCGGGCCCGCCCTTGGCTGACCCGGCCGCCCGGGACCGCGCGCGCGCAGCCGCCTTAGGCCTGCTCCTCCACTCCACAGCCGCCTCAGTCGCGTCGGGCGTGGGCGAGCTGGGCGTGACCATGCCACCCGGGTGGGGAGAGGGCTGCCTGCCTGGCCCGCACGCGGCGCTGCGCCTGGCTGCGGGCGTCGACCCGGCCGCCGCCTGGGCGGTCGCAGCGGAAGCGCTCGACGGGTGGGACGCGCTGGAGGAGGAGCTGTGTGGTGCGGCCCGCGTGCCCCAGCCAGCCGCCGCGGTGGCGAGCGAGGAGGGCGCATCCATCCGGACGGCAGCCCAGTCGACGGTGGACGCGGCGACGGCGCTGCTGGCAGCCCGGGCCCTACCCCCGGAAGGCGCGGCCCGGGCTCTGGCGCTGGTTGCGCGCCTGGTGGCCGACGGGCGGGCCGGGGCGGGGGCGGCTGCCCTGCACGCTGCCCTGGAGCACGCCGCCCTGGGCCGGTGGCCCGGCGGTGGTAGCGGTGGCGGTGGCGAGCCTGCTGCTGCCTCGTCCGATGCTCCCTCTCTCGCCCGCCGGGAAGCCCTCTTCATCCGCCTCCTGCGTGCGGGCGTGGCCACGGGGGATGGCGGGCCAGCGTCCGGCCTCGACCTGCCCGCCGCGCGCGCGCTCGCCCGCTCCGCCGGCTTTGTGCGCGCCGAGGCGGAAGCCCACGCTGCGGCGGGCGACGTCGGGGCGGCCCTGGACTGCCTCCTCCGGGCTGGCGCGGCCGACCCGTCGGCCGCGTTTGCGTACGCGGAGCGTGTCCTGAGCGGCGGCGGCGGCGGGGCGGGGCCAGGCGACCCAGCGCGCGCGGCCCTGCGTGACGCCCTCCTCGCCCGGGCCGCCGCCCTGGCGGGCGCGGACGGGGGCGCCGCGGCCGCCCTCATCCTGCGCCACTTCCCGGATGACGCGCACGCCGTGTGCAGCGCGCTGGCGGGCACGCCGGACCTCCAGTTCGCGTACCTGAGGGGGGCCGTGAATGCGGCAGAGGTCCTGGGCGTGGTGGGCGCGGTCGGCGCTGACGCGGATGCCGCCGACGCCGACGCCACCACCGCCGCCGCCGCCACCCACCCCTCCACTCTCCTTGCCGACCCAGCCGTGGGTGACCTGTACATCCGCCTGCTGGCCCGGTACGACCCGGCCGGACTGCCGCGCTTTCTGAGCTCGCCCGTCGCGGCCTACCGGGCAGAGGAGGCTTTGAGGGTGGTGCAGGCTGCCGCCCCGCCTGGTTCTGTCCCGCCGTCCGCGGAAGCATTCCTGCGGGAGCGGCTGGGCGATGTGGTGGGGGCGGCGGCCATCGTGTCGGCGTGCTTGAGCGAGGCGGTACGGGGCGTGTTGGGCGCGCAGACTGGCGCCGAGGTTGAGGCGCTCGCCGCGTCTGCTGCCCAACCCGCCCTGGCCGCCGCCGTCGGTCTGGCCACTCGGGCGAGGGATGACCTCCCGCGCGCCGCAGCCAGCGCGCTCTGGCTGCAAGTCCTGGACGCGGTCGCGGACCCGCTGGTTACCAAGCCGCCCCCCGGCGCGTCCATTCTGCCCTCGGCCCGGGCGGCCGTTGCCGGCCTGGTCGACTCTGTCGCGGCGGCGGCCGCGGGGCCGGGCGGGGGGCTGGCGCGGCGGAGCGTGGGCGAGCACCTGCTGGCCCGCCATGGCCGTGCCCCTGCCGCGGACGTGGGCGGTGCCCTGGCAGGCCTGCTGGGCGCGCTGGCCCGGGAGGCCTCGCTCCTGGAGGCTGCAGCGTCCCTGGCGACCGCGGACGCGCAGCGCGCATTCCGGGCGGTCGTCGCGGCGCGGGGGCGGGCGCTGAGGCCGGTGACAGTAGATGAGGACGACGCGGCTGCTTTTTGGCGGCCAACACCCGCGCGCCCGCCCCCAGCCTGCCTGGCCCTGGCGCCCGCGGGTGAAGCGGCGTTGCAGGCCGCGGCCAGGCGGCGCGGGTCGATGCATGAGGATGGGGTGGGCCCCGGCTCACCTTTGCACAGGGGTGGGGTGGACGTGACGTTCCTGAGAGAGAACGATGTGCGGCTGTAGAAGTAAGAAGAAATTGATGTGTACGCACCGCACAGGTGCGGGCTCGCCTCTCTCTCCATGCACGCGGGATGGGGAGGTAGGTGGAGAGAGAGAGAGAGAGTTCCACTCCCAATTTTCACACGTACGTCTGCGCGGCTTGTGCCACATAATCCAACTCTCTTACTCTCTCACACATCTGACATGTCCCTCGACCCCCTCGCCCGCTCCCTGGTCGACCTCCACCGTCGGGCGGTCGGCGGGGGTGGGGCTGGCGGGTCCGGCAGCGAGGCCTCCGCGTGCGCGCGGGCGGCGCTCGTCGCGGCCCTGGACGGGGACGCGACGGACGCGCTGTGTGATGCGTTAAGCTCGGCCGCTGGGTCGGCAGGGACGTTCAAGGTAAGCTGTGTGACGAAATGGCGGTGCTCCACGAAAGGGTGCGCGGCGCGGGGCAAATGACGGACAGGCCGCGCATTTTGCACTAGGCATGTTTTTTTTTTTGCATGCGCGTCCGTGCGCGTCCAAGCCCTTCTCCTCACCTCGGCCGACGCCATCAGGCTAGCCCCAGGATTGGCTCACCCCATGGTGGGCGATGGATGGGCTTGGCAGGCAGGGAGCCCCACGAAAATGCGACGCATGGGGCTTCATACTCTCTCGCTCTCTCTTGCTCTGTTCATTTTCCCAGGACGTCCTTGCCGCCCTGACCGCCGCGGTCGACGCGGCCACCTCGCCCGAAGCGACGGCAGCGTCCAGCGCGGCTCCCCTAGACCTGGATGTCGTTGCGGCCATCACCGCCGCGGTCGCATCCCGGGCGCTGTCCCTGGCCCGACCTGGAGCGGACGACCACGAGGCGGCGGGCCAGCCCTCCACCTCCGGCGCCGTCGCTTGCGGCGTCAACCCAGAGGCGGGGGGGCTGGGGTCGGCGCTGGCATTGCTAGCCTCGCTGGCGCCTTCAACTGCCCTCGTCCTCCTGGCCCGGGCGGGGGTGGAGGCACTGGAGGCGTGCGCCCGCCCGCCGCCGACCGCTCCCCGCGAGGTGCGGGCCGCTCTGGCCGCGTCTGCCCTGCCTGGCCTCGATCTGGCCACCGCCGCCCTCGCCCGCCTGGCCGAGGAGGCCGGTGGCGGTGGTGGTGGCAGCCTCCCTGCTGACGGCGGCGGCGACGCCTCGGCCAACCCGACCGCCGTCACCGCTGCCGCCCTGGCCCGCATCTGCCGGGCCCCAACCTGGCCCGCGCCGGCGGCCCGTGCGGTCGAGGCCCTGCGAGCTTTGCCCGCCCTGACCGCCGCCCAAGCGGGCGCCATCGCGGATCGGGCCCTGGCCGAGTGCGCGGGGCTGCAGGGCGATGGCCAGCCTGGTGGGCGCCGCCCAGCAGCAGCCGCTTCCGGGCTGGGCGACCTGTCCGACCTCCCCGCAGTCCTGCACCAGCTGCTGTTGCTGCGCCCGGCGGCGGGGGCGCGGGCGGCGCTGGCGGGCGCCGTCGACCTCCTGGATGCCGCCCTGGGAGTGGACGGCGCGCCTCATACTACCACTTCCTCTGCCACCGCCGCCACCGCCGCGACGGTGGTGTTGGAAGCCGAGCGGGCGGCCGCGGCGGCGCCTGACACGGCACGGGGGTGGTTGGCCGGCCTGGCTGCCCGGGCCGGGTCGGGCCCGCACGGGGCGGCCGTCCTTCTTGCCATCGCGTCCGGCGTGCCCCGCCTAGCCGTACCGGCCCTGGACGAGTTGCGGGCCTGCCTGGCCCGGGCGTACAAGGCGGACGGCGTGCGGGCGGCCAGCCGGTGGGGCGGTGCCGCGCCGCGCCCCATGCCGGCCTCCTTCCCATCCTCGTCTGCTTTGGAGGGCGCGCTCATGGCGGTCGCGGGTGGACGGGCGGCGGGCTGGGAGCGGGGTCTACCCGCCGTGCTGGTCTTGGTGGACGCCCTGGTGGATGGCGTCGCCGACAAGGCCGCCGTCCCCGGCGAGGGCGGTGGTGAGGAGATGGAAGAAGCCGATGAAACCGCGGCCGACCTTGCCCCGCCCACCCGGGCGGGCCGCCTGGGCGTCCGCCTCGCCGTCGCCGCCTTCGGGGCCGCCCCGTCCCCTACCGCCCGGGCCCAGATCCTGCACCTATGCATCGCCCGCCTGGCATCGACGGGGGTGGGGTCGGCCGGTAGTGGAGCGCCGGCCGCCAGCATTACTACCATTGCCGTGCCGGCTGCTGCCGCGCCGCCTTTGTGTGGCAAGCTGGGCCACTGGGTCTCTGCCCTGCGCGGCATGGCTTCCACCCACGCGGCCGACCTGGGGGCCCACCATGCGGGGTCGGTGCGGGCGGCCCTGGAACTGTGTGGGGCCTTGCCCGCCCCGACCTCGTGCGCCCTGCTGGCCGCCCTGTGGCCGGCCTGCCGGACTGCTGGCGTTCGCGACGCGGCCGCGCTCTCCCTGCGCAAGGCCGCCTTCTCCCGCGAGGCGACCTCCCGGGCCGCCGCGGCCCGGGGCATGCTGGCCCTGAGCCTGCATGAGCTGAAAGTGCCGGCCATGGAGGCGGCGCCGTCGCACCTGGACGCGGGCGCGGGCCCTTCCCAGGCCCCTGTCGCCCCTCAACCTTTCCTCGCCCCGCCCGCCAACGCGTCGGGCTTGTCGGCCCTGAAAGAGCTGACGGGCTTCCTGCGGCGGTGTCTGAGCCAGCAAGCCGTCGTCCGGTCCGCCCTGTACGAGGGCGTTCCCACCATTGTGGAGGCGGACGCGGGCGCCGCCGCGGAAGCACTGGCCGGCCTGCTCCTGCCCCAACTGACGCGGGTCGCGCCGGCGGCGGTGGTGGGAGCCGCGGCTTCAGCCTCCGCCCCGCCCCCACCCCCACTCCGCCTGGACCTGGCCATCGTGCGCCAGGGCGAGGCGGGGGCGACTACCATCGAGCCCCTGCCCGGCCTCCTGGCCTGCGTGCGGCGGGTGTGCCTGCTGGCCGGGGCGGGCGCGGTGGAGGGCAAGGCCGGCATTTCCGGGCCGCACGGCCGGGCGGCCGCCCGCCTTGGCGCGGGCCTCCCCGCCCGCCCGCCCCACCCCCCACGCCCGGGCGGTGCGGTCGACGCCCTGGCGGCTGCCTTTGCCGCCGTCAAAGCGGCTGTCCTGTTGTCTGTCGCGGAGGACTATAGCCTGGACAAGGCGGCCGACTGGGGCGGAGGCGGCGGCGGCGCTGGCGGCCCGTCCAGCGGCGCGGCCACCCGTGCGCGCGCGGCCGCCCTGATGGGCGTGCTGGAGGTCCTGATGGAGGACGCCCTGGCAGGCGCGGCCGGTGGGGGCGTGCCCCCCGGCGAGGCGGGCGACCAGCTGACGGCCGCCTTCCGCCTGCACGACCGGGTGCGGGAGCTGAGCGCGAGCGCGGGCGCGAGCGCGGCAGCGCCAGCGAGGGGTGAGCTGGGCGCGCCTGCCACCAAAAAGCGTGGCCGGACGGACGCTGCCCTCACCCCATCCCACCCGCTCCCCTCCCTGACCCCTTGGGCCGTCGACACCCTGCTCAACCTGGCCGTCGAGGACCGCATGCCCGAGCCGGGCGGCGGGCGCGGGGTGGCCCAGGACAACGAGGGCGGCGGCGGCCCCGGCCCGTCTACCAGCCAGCCGCCCGTCCCCTCTGCCCTCCAGCTCTCCCTGGAACCGGGCGCCCGCCTCGCCCGGGAGCCCCGCTTCCAGGCCTTTGTCTTGCGGGTGGCGCGGGCTGTCGTCGCCTGGGGGGCGGGCAGTGGGGATGGCGGGGCCGTGGCTGCCCGGGCGGCCATCGGCCCGCCCCTCCTGGCGGCGGCCTGCCTCGTCGCGTCGGCTTACTCGACCACCCGCGGCGGCGGGCACGGGGGTGGCGGGGGTGGCGGGGGTGCGCCCCTGTCCGCCGCGGCGTCCAGCGATGACCACCTGTGCGGCCTGGCTGTGGACGCGGCGGTCGCACTGCTGGACGCCCCGGCCTCCCGGGCGGAGCTGCGGCGCCTGGTGGAGGCGGCCGGGGGCGGCGGCGGCGGCGGCGGCGGCGGTGTGACCGCGCCGCCCGGGGCCGACGACTGCCCTGTGACCACCTCCCCACCCCCTCCTCTCCCGCCCTCGTCCTGGCTGCACGCGGCCGCCGCCGCCCTGGACCGCCTGGTGGGCAACGGGTGCTGGAAAGAGGGCGGCGCCTGGGCGGAGGGCCTAGCCCGCCTGGCCCGCCGGCCGGGCGTGCTGTCGGCCGGCGGCCGGGCTGTGCTGCGTGCGGCGGCCGAGGGCGGGCTGGGCGCCGAGGGCGCGGCGGGGCCCGCTGCGCGCGGCCTGGCGGCCCTGCTCCTGGCCACGAGCCCCGGCGACGACGCGGCGGACGCCCTCCGCCTGGTCGACGCCGCGGTGGGCGCGCTCAAAGCCGCGAGCCAGGGCCAGGGCGGCGACGCGCCCGACGCGCCCGGACAGCCTGCCGCCGCCGCCTTCCCGGCCATCACCGCCCGGACGGCCGGCCCGGTCGCGGGCGTTGCCCTCGACCACGCCCTGGCGGCCCTGGCCGACGCGGACTGGGCGTTTGCGACCGCCCGGGCGGCCTCCCGGACGACCGCGGCCGCCCCGCCCTCCACGCAGCGCCTGATGGTGGGCGGTGGGAGCGACGGCGGCAGTGGCAGCAGCCCGGCCACCGCTGCCCTGGCCGCCGCGGGTGCCCTGGACGAGGCCGCCTGTGCGCGGGTGGGCGCCCTCCTCCCGCCCATCGCCGCCGTCGCCGCGGGTGGCCTGTGCTCGGCCGCCCCACGTCTGGCTGACAAGGCCCTGCGTTCCGTCCTGGCTGCCTACCGGTCCCTGTCCGCGGCAGCCGCCCGGACGGGCGAGGCCGCCAAGGCGGGCGGGGGTGGAGGCGGGCGCCCGCCGCCCTCCCTGTCGCCCGCTTTTTTATCCATGGTAGCGACCGCCCACAAGACCCTGACCCCCGCGGCCTACACCCTCATTTTTCAAACCGAAAATGCGGGGGGCGGGGGTGGCAATGCGGGTGGCGGGGCTGCCAGCGCTGCTGCCGCGGGTGGCCGCGCCCCGGCCGTCGTCTTTGCGGCCGAGGATTTTGAGCGCCGCCTCATCCGCCTGGGCTCCACCGGCGGCTGCGGCGCGGCGGACCTGCTGCGCGGGGCCCGCCGGGCGACGGCCCGGGACTTCCGCATCACGCTCGGCGCGATCACAGGGGCGACGGGTGGGGGTGGGGACGGGGCGGCGGCAGCGCTGGCGGAGACGGCGTGAGGAGAGCGTGCATGAAAAACTTGATCACAACGCCCAAATCTTCTCTCTTTGCGGTGCACGCACGCACGGCGCCAACCCTCCCCACCATCTCTCTGGCCGTGCAACAGTGGACAGTGCGTGCGTGTACTATTGAGTAGTAAAAGAATAGCGCGCATACAAGCACAATGCCCCGTGTGTTCCATCCCTCTCTTTGCTCTTCTCCCAGTTCAATGAAGTCTCTCTCTCTCTCTTCGCCAACAACCCCACCCCAATCCACTCAGAAAAAATGACATAAAAAAAAACACACCCGCCCTCCTCCCCCCCATCACTCTCTCTTCCTCCCTCACTCCCGCACATACAGGTCCGCCTCGCACACCGCGTAGTCCTTGGTCAGCACGCCAAAGCCTTGCAGGCACTGGTCCCACGTCCCCGTCGCCTGGTTGAGGCCCGCCAGCGCGGCGCCTGCGCCCGCGTTGTTCTCGATGGACACCCGCGAGTCGTTGGTCGCCCGCACGTCCGCGTAGTGGTCGTCAAAGGCCGGGAACTCGACGATGGCGCCCCGCATCAGGTTGGGGTCGGGGGAGGGGCCGTACAGGTGGACGGCCGCATCGCAGGCGGCGGGCGCCTTGGGGCAGGCCGCCATGCGCGACTGGATGTGGCGGGGCGGCTTCTTGCCCCGCCCCACCATCAGGCTCCGCCCGCCGTCGCCCAGGATGTACCGCATCTGGGCCCGGGCGAAGCAGGTGTACCGGTCCCGCTTGCCGCGCGTCACCTCCTTGGAGGCCAGCTGGCCGTACATGAGGGACAGTAGCGCCGCGTTGGCGGTCGCCCCCGTGGAAGGCGCCTCCCGGTTCCAGGCCCGCCCCTTGGGGGTGAACAGGACCTTGTTGGTCGTCGCGCAGATCCACTGTTTGAGCATGTCCTGGATCGTGACGTGGAAGGCGCCCTCATCCGTGATCTGGGCCAGCAGCACGTTGGCGCCCAGGAACACGTTGTTCCAGTCAAACACGAGCGGCGCGTCCCTGGCGCCCTCAAACTCGACGTGTGCGCTGTACCATTTTGTCACGTCATCCATGTAGATGGACTCATTGGTGGCCTTGTACAGCCAGGCTGCCGCCCAGAGCAGGTCGTCCCGGTAGGTGGTCGAGTTGTAGAAGGCGAGGGCGGAGCCGTTGGCAAAGGCGGTGGGCGGCGGGCAGGAGGCGACGGGCTTGGCGGCCGCCGCCTTGCCCTTGGCCCACTTGGAGGAGCAGACGTAGGGCGTGCGTGCGCCGTACAGGCCCTCCCGGGCGGCCGCCGCCGCGTACAGGCCCCGCGCCGTTGTCAGCAGGGTGTCCGCGTAGGCGGCGTCCCCGCCCGCGGACCGGACGGCCAGGGAGGAGGAGGCCAGGGCGGCCGCGACCGACCCGCCCAAGTCGGACGCGCCCTGTGAGGTCTTGACGACGTACGCCGGCCGCTTGACCTGCGCCTCCGTCATGTTTTCCGGTGTCGACCAGTCCGCCGCGTCCAGGGTCAGGTTGCCGACCTGGTAGGCCAGGACGTACCCCTTGCGCGGGCCCGTGTCCTCCCGCACGGTCTTGAGCAGGTAGTCGGCGCCCCACCGGATGGTGTCGAGGGCCGCGCCTGCCTCACCCGCCTTGGCATACCCTTTCGGGAAGGTCAGCAGGCCCCACGCCATGAGCGTCGTCGTGAACGCCGTCGTCATACTCAGCTTCACCGTCCCGATGGCCCCGCCGTTGGCCCACCCGCCCGTCAGGTCGGCAAAGGCGTACTTGGGCGAGGCCTCGTACCCAAAGGTCGGGCCCCGGAAGGGGATGGCCGCGTCGGCCGGCGCGTCGCCCAGGCGGGACGCCCCGTAAAACTTGAGGGAGTCGCCCGCTGCCGCCCCGTAATCAAACTCGGCCGGGTACACCGCCCACAGCAGCATGAGCGCCAGAAGGGAGCAGGCGTAGGACAGGAAGAAGCAGACCCGGCACATGAAGGCCAGCGTGGCGCCCCGCCCGATGAAGGTGTACCACAGGAGCAGGAAGGACGGGATCATGCCGTACAGGATCCACACCACGGAAATGGAGAGCGTGGTGACGACGGACGGGCCGGCCGCCAGCTTGGAGATGCCCACACCCAAGGACGCCGCCAGGGCGAAGAAGGAGACGGTCGGCATCCACAGGTCACCGATGGCGGAGGCCGCCATCGCGAGCGCGCCCGACCCTTTCATCGTGGTTTTGAACGTAATCTTCTTGCGCCCCGGGATCAGCGACAGCAGCGAGTTGAAGCACGCCTTCACAAACGTCCACCACAGGATATTGTTGGCGATCGTCGCAAACCAGATGGGCTCGTAGTGCGACCGCTTGCGCATGAAGTTGAGGACAAAGGTCTGGGCGACCGAGTAAATCGTCAGGCCAATGGCCGCCCACTTCGAGACGACGATGGGGAACGTCCCCGCCCAAATCGTGAGGATGGGGATCAGCATGAAGAGCGGGGTGGTGACCGCCCCCACAAAGTAGGACCAGACACCGGAGCAGTAGAGGACGCGCATGCCCCAGGACAGCTCCTTCTGCAGCAGCGGGTTGTTCTTGGAAAAGACGATCTGGAAGTGGCCCTTGGCCCACCGCGAGCGCTGCTGGAAGCAATTCCGCACCTGTTCGGGGGCTTCACCGATGACCAGGTACTCCTCCACGTACCGGCAGTGCCAGCTCCGCTTCTTCAGCTCCATGCCCAGCGCATAATCTTCCGTCAGCGTGTACTCGGGTGACCAGCCCGCGTCCCGGAAGGCCGCCGACCGGATGAGGAAGTTGGTGCCGGTGCAGGAGATGAAGCCGATGGCGTCGTACCCGTGCTGCGCGTACTCCCAGAAATGGATGTTGGAGTGGTTGAAGATGTCGGACCGCTGGTTCAGGTTGTAGAAGGCCTGAAAAAAAGGGGGAGAAGAAAAGTGAGGTTGAGAAGTGGTGTGCGCGCGTTCTCTCTCCATCTCCACCTCTCTCCATTTCTCTCCTCCTCACCTGCGGGCTCAACACCATGGCCACGTCGTCGCCCGCGTCGAACTTCCACAGCATGCGCAGGAAAAAGTCCGGGTTGGCGACCTGGTCGGCATCGAAGACGCAGACGACCTCGGTCGGCGGGATGGGGCGGCCGTCGGGGTAGATCTGGCGCATGCAGTTGTTAAGGTTGGCGGACTTGCCGTTCATCTCGCCCGGCGCGCGCGTCCGCCCGGACACGTAGACGATGTCCCGCCCCGGCGCCATGCACCACCGCCGCTTCTTGGGGTCCTTGCCGTCGTCGCACAGGTAGACCGTGCACCGGACGCCGTAGGGCAGGTACGCGGCCTGGGCCGCCTCGAGCGTTTTGGCCACGATGGCCAGGGGCTCCGAGTAACAGGGCACCAGCACCCGGATGTGGTAGGGGTACTTGACCTTGACCATGCCCGGGATGTCCGACTTGTCTTCCGGGGGTGGGACCTCGGACACGGGGTCCAAGACCAGGTTGGTGCCGTACAGCAGCGTCGTGGTGGCCCCGCAAATCTCGACGAGGAAGACGAAGACGCCGTAGGGGAGGTACCGCCCCAGGTCCAGGGTGTGCGCCATGCGGACGTACAGGTAGAAGAGGAGGGCGACACAGTACACCGCGACGGCGGCGATGCCGTACCAGTTGGGCCGGGTGAGGCGGGTGTAGAATTTGAAGGTGTGGCCCCGCGGGATGCGGGTCGGGCAGGCCGTGTCGGCGGGGACGGGCGCAAAGCGGCGCGCAAATTCGGGGCCAAAGGCGGCCACGCCGCCCAGCTCCTCGTCTCCCGCCGCGTCGTAGGGGCGGGCCACGAACTCGACGCCCTCGCCGGCCTCCGCCAGGGTGGCCTCCTCCGCCGCGAGCGCGGCCTCCTCGGCCTCGACCGCGGCTTTGGCCGCGCTCTTGGACCGCTTGATGGTGGCCGTGTTGGCGGCGCCGTAGGTGGCGCCATCGTCGCCGTAGTCATCGTAGTTGACCTGTGGGGGAGAGAGAGGAGGGGAGAGGAGGAGGAGGTGAGGAGAGTGCGGGGTTCTCCCAGGCCCTTGAGAGAGAAGGTCGAGCGGCCGTGTGTGGCTAGCAGGGAGCGGCCCGCCGGGCGAGGTGGGGCGGCGCGCGGGCGGGGCTTTTGCCCTCTTTTGCGACACGTGCAAGAGAGGTTAAGGAGTTCAGACCCTCCCGATTGAACGCTCCAAAGCACGCCTCAGATAGCCAAACGCCAGCCTGGGTGCGAGGACGTGTGGGACGAGTGGAGCCACCGGCTGCGGGACGGCATTCCGGGCGAGGCAGCGCCCGCGACGCGCGGGCCGATTCTTCCTCTCTCTCGCCGCTCCTTCTCTCTTACCTGGCCCTTTTCGTAGTCGCCGTACTCGTCACCGTAGCCGTCGTCGCCGCCGTAGTCGCCGTAGGTGGCGGCGGGAGGCGGGGCGCCACCGCCGCCACCGCCGCCAGCACCAACGCCCGGGAGTCCGTCGGCGTTGGGGTCTTCGAGCGCTTCGGCGAGCCTGAAGAGGGGACGGGAGAGAAAAAAGGAAAAAATCCGTGAGCAAATAATGCGGGCTCACAGGTACCACACACCCCACTCGACTCACGCCCAGGCGGTGCTCCAGTCTCGTCGCTACACACGGCGGGCGGGCCGGTGGGTGGAGAGAAATCGGAAGGCGGCGGGCGGGTGTCGAAAGCGGAGCCGCTCCCTAGCAACCCCTCTTTTTTTTTTTCTTCTTCTCCTTACCGCATCAGGATGCCCATCGTGTCATCCTTGCCGCCACCGCCGCCACCGGCGCGTGCCTGGAAATGGGCAGGGGAGGGATGTGTGAATAGGATTCGGGTAAGTGGAGGGAAGGAGAGGGTGCAGAGGTGTGGGGCGGGCGGCTAGGAGGGAGCTGGAGCTGGAGCGCCGGCGCCCTCTCTCTCTTCAACAAAATAAACTCACGTTGGCGTCGCCCATTCAGAGCGAGCCGTGCGTTTCGGTGGGGTGAGGGGGGTGATACAAGCAGAGTGTGTGCCCACGGCGTGCGCGCGGGAGTGCGCGTGTGTGTGGGGTGTCGCGTTTCTCTCTGTTCGCGGCGTCGCGAGACAGGAGGGGCAAGTAGCGGCCGCGAAGGAGAGAATGGGTGCAAGGGTGAGGAGCTCATTCTCATTCCTCCTTCGTCGCGCCCTCACTGCCTGCGCGCGCTTTTCCACGCACGCGCCGTCCACCTGTGCACACGCCCCAGCCACCCAGCGTCAGTCGCAGGCACCCTCATCCCCCCCTACCCTCTCCCTCTGCTATGCCCAAGAAAGCCGCGAAAGCCGCAAAAGCCGCGGCTGCGCACACAATTCCCACGCCCACCAACCCGGCCGCCGCTGCAGCCCTGGCCGCCGCGGGGGCGGAGCTCAAAGACCTGGAGGGCAAGCGCGGGGGGCTGGTCGAGGAGCTGCGTGTCGTGGAGAAGCAGGCAAGGGAGGGGGAGGTGGGAGAGAGAAGAGAGAGGGAGAGAGATGCTGGCGTGCGGCGGCCCTCCCCTCTCAACCTGCGGGCGTCCCTCACATCATTTTTTTTTTCCATTCTCACCCCACAGATCTACGACCTGGAGACCCGGTACCTCGCCTCCGCCAACCCGCAGGGTAACGCCTTGAAAGGTAATAGAGAGAGTTGCGGTGGCGGAGAGAACGTTTTACCCCGCATACAAATGACCAGTCCTCGCCCGCACATGACCATCTCAATCGCCCACCCACCTCCCATCCACAGGGTACGAGTCCCTCCTCTCCGCCGCCCAGTCCGCGGGCGCCCCCAAGCGGGGCGCCCCCAAAGCTGAGGAACGCATTTTCTCCTTGTCCAGCACGACGGGGCGGTAGATAAGAGACGGTGTGTGTGTGTGTTAGAAAAAAAAAAAGGCCTCGCTCCATTTTCATGTTCCATCTGTCCTCCAGTAACCCCTTTTTGAAACTCTCTCTCTCCCTCTCTCACGCCTGCTCCACCAGCGGGTCGCCCGCCTCCCCCGTAAAGGGCGGCGGCGGCGGCGCCTGGGATGCGTGGTGAGCGGCCATCGCGGCCGCCGCGCCCGCCCCAAACCCGGCCCCGATCCCACCGCCGCCACCGCCGCTGCCGCCCAGGCCACCACCGCCCTCCCCGCCGTCCAGTGGCATGTACTGCTTCAGGATGGCCTCCACCTCCCGCCGCATTTCCACCTGGGCCTTGTACCGGTGGGCGGCCACGCCGGCCACGGCCGCCACGACCGCGGCGGCGCCCATGACGCCCGCGAACCCGGCAAAGCCCAGGGAACCACTCCGGCCGCGGCCGCCCACACCCGCAGCGCTCACGTCAGACCGCACGTCCGTGCAGCTGTAGCCGTCCCCCTTGAACCCGTACGGGCACTGGCACTTGCGCCCCCGGAAGGTGTCCACGCAGGCCGTGAACTCGGCGTTGGACCAGCAGCCGCCCGCGTCGGCGCCCGCGCACTCGTTGACCTCCATCCCGCCTGACAGGCATTCCGGTGGCTCGGCCAGCTCCGAAAAGCCGGCGCACAGGCCGCGCATGAGGGAGGGCACGTCCAGTCGGCCCCGGTACTGGGCGCCGTTGATGGTGACGGTGGGCAGGAGGAGGACGGAGGAGGCACCCCCGCCGCCGGGCTTGTAGCCCTGGGCTGCCGCGTTTTTGGCCAGCACAGCGGGATCGGTGTCGGCGTCCACATCTCCGACACACTTTTCAACGGTGGATGGGTCGATGCCCGCATCCTTCAGCAGGGGCCCCGCACAGGCCGCCGACCCGAACTTGCCGTTCTCCATGGTGCAGGCGTCCGCGGCGGCCGCCGCGTACTCCCACCACGCCCACGGCTTGGTGCCCCCAGCCGCGGCCTCGTGCGCGCACAGCTGGCGCTTGGCCTCCGTCACCACGTCCCTCCCCGTGAAGGTCTTCTTGTACGCGTCCGCCACGGGCGCCCAGGCGCAGTACCGTCCCTTGTGAATGCAGGTCGCCGCGCATTCCGCCGCGGGCGTGCCGTCCGCGCACCGCCGGGTGACGAAACGGGGCGTGAAAGCCGTGTACTTGCCCCGCTCCAGGGCGGCCGCCTGGGTCTTGACGGCCTTCTTGAACGCGGTCTGGCGGTCGCAGGAGGGGCCGCACCCGGTGTCGGGGGAGGTCCACCTGTCGGGGGCAGGGAGGAAAGGAGGGAGAAGAGGAACATGAGGGTGAGAGCGTGTGGGGGCTGCGTGGTGCGTGGCCGCGCGCGCGCGCGCTTCCACCTCCCCTCTCCACTTTCTCCTCCAGTCGACTCACAGTTCCCACTCCACCCGGTCGTCCGGGTTGGTGACCGCATCCTTCCAGTCCAGCTCCACAATGACGCCCGAGCCCTTCGAGGGAGAGGCGCCGGCCGCGGCTTTCCGCAGTTTCGCGCCCGCGGCCATCGTGACCAGGGCCGTTGGGATTGTGATGTCGTCCTGCAGGCGCGCGATCTCTGGGCGGTCGTCCGGGGCGGCCATGGTCAGCAGGCGTTCATCCTTGTAGTCCGCGACGATGACGGCCGCCGCGCCTGCCTTCTCCGCGGCGTACGCCTTCTCAATGAAGTAGCAGTCGCCCCGGTCCACCAGGGCGATGATGGGCAAGCCCGACGCGCCCGGGGTCAGCTTGGCCGGGTAGGGCTTGCACCCCTTGTCGGCCGAGCCGATGACCTGGACCTCGCCGACCAGGGTGGCGCCGTACAAGGGGACGCCGAACTAGAGGGAGGGAGGAAAGGGGAGGAAAGAGGGGGTTGAGTGAGGGGTCTTGACAGGTTTGGGGGATGAAGCGAAAGGGAGGGAAGCGCGTCAACGCCCCGCCGCGCCCCGTCTGTCCTCTCCCATCTATCACACTCACGTCACCAATGGCCGCATCGAAGTCGCCCGCGATGGATGCGGGCTCCTTGATGTGGAGCGAGTTGGTCTCCACCTTCCACTGGGCGGCGGCCGGGGTGGGGGCGGCGGCCGTGGCGGCCAGGGCGACCAGGGCGGCGCCCGTGGAGAGCGTGGCGAGGCGGGGCATCGCGTGTGTGTGTTTGCGCGCGTGTGTGCGTGTGCCTGCGGTGTGTGTGTGCGTGACGGCGAGACAGGCATGGGGTGTGTGAGAGGGCGGGGGCGGGGGAGGAACGCGAGGGGAGAGGAAGGAGGTTAAAAAAGGCGCGACAGAGAGCGACGGGAAAGCGCGACGGGAGAGCGCGCGTGCAGGGCGCCTCAGAAGCTGCCCGTTTCAGGGCCAGCCCGGCTCTATTCTGGCCCAGACATCGCCCTGAGCGTGTTCGTACGCTTTTGGGGCGTCGACTCGGGTGGAGAATGGTGGGCCCAAGACGCCCGCCCGCCCGTGGTGCCGCCTGCATTGAACCGCCGAGCGCGGGCTGTTTTTATTTTTTTTGTTCACCCTGAGACTCGAGTGCCCTCCCTTGGCGGACACCGCGGGGCCAGAAATAGTGCATGGTCACCCGGGGGGCGGGGAGTAGGGCTAGTCCATCCTGCCACACGCGCGTACCTGGGGATGCAGAGGGCGCCGCTGAGCGCGCGTCCGTGCGCGGGGCGGGGGCACACAAAACTTGCTTTCGAATGTGAAAAATGTTGCGGCCGGGCCCAACGACGCTGCCTTGGCGCGCCCTACCTCTGAGCCCCGCCCAGCCCCACTCCCCGCTCGGCCCTCTGAGTTCCCCTGCGGCGCGCTCTGCCCGTGCGCCTTGTGTGTAACTTCGCGCCACGCTCCTCCCTTTTTTCTCTCCTCACTTGTCTACAAGCCCTGCCCCCACTCCCCCGCTCCCTCCTCCCTCCCCCCGCTCCCGTTGCCGCACGCGCTCCACCTTCTTGGCCATCGCCGTCAGCACCAGGGCCGCCCCCGTCCCGGCCGCCAGCACGCCAAAGACGGCCAGGGACAGGGACTCCCGCGTCAGCCGGGGTGGCATGGGTGCGCGCCGTGTGCGTGCCGTGTGTGCGTGCCGCTTTTCTTCTCTCTTTTTCACAGCACGCGCGCCGTGAGGGAGAGCACCTTCATCAACCCGCGCGCGCGCAGCTCGTGGGCGGCAAAGCCCAGCACGCGCGTGCCCAGGGGCGCGCCTTTGGCGTTGACTAGCACGCACGCGTTGCGGGCGAAGCCGATGGAGGAGCCGTCCGGGCGGCGTAGCTCCTTGACGGTCTCGGTGATGACGGCCTTTTGGACCTTGGAGTGGAGAGGAGAGAGAGGGTTGAAGGGTTGAGAGAAGGTTGGGGGCGGCGGCCAGCGGGCGGAGAGAAAGAATGGCAAGCGCGCGCACGCCTTCCCCTCTGCTCGAATCATTCCAAACTCTTTGCCAGGCGTGGAGCTGCGTGCATGGTGCACGCTCATGTCCATGCCATGACTGGCAACGGCGGGTGCAGGCCAGGCACGCGCTCCCCGCTGCACACTCTCCCACCATCTCCAATCGACGCTCCCCGTCTCATAACTCTCACCGTCCCCGCCGCAATCTTGGACCGGGGCTGGCTGCGCTTGATGGCGACGGTGATGATGTCGCCGATGCTCCACGACTTGCCGGACTGGTTGATGACCTGGGCAAGCTTGGCGCCGGAGTTGTCGGTCACCTGTGTGGGAAAAAAAAAAGGGCAGGGTTGAGCTTCGGTCAGAGCAGGGTCGAGAGAGGGGAGAGAGAACTGTGGCCGCTGCTATATCAGTCCCACACGCGTCGCACCTTTAAAAAGGTGCCGTTGCCGATCATGCGTCCGGGGGTGCCGGCGCGCGTGTGAAAGGAGAGGTTTCGGGAGAAAGAAGTGAAAGAGGAAAGTGTTTCCCGGCCCGCCTGGTCCTCACTTCAACTTTCGTCTTTCCACGCCCCCACCATCAAACCATGAAGCTCTTCTCCCTGGCCCTCCTGGCCCTGGCAGCCCTGGCCACCGCGAACAGTGACCCGACCGAGTCCCTGGAGGGCGTGCTAGACCTCGGTGAGACAGAAATAGAGTGAGGGGAGAGAGTGAGAGCGCAAGCGCGTAAAATGTGTTTGTGTCCCGTGCTTGCGCGTGCCTCGCGGGGCCGCCCAGGCCTGCTGCCCGGCCTGTCACCCCGGTAGCATTCGACCCTAGGCCATGCCCACCTGTGCGTGCGTGGAAGGACACTGAAGGCCCAGAAGGGCCCTTCATTTGCGCCCTTTTGAATCCCGGTTTCCGATCTCTCCCCTCTGCGCGCGCCCGCGCCCGCAGCCTGCTCACACCCTCCATCCCTTTTTTTTTAAAAAATTTCCAGACCCCACCACCTTTGACACCCACGTCAACGGCCGCAAGCTGGTCCTCGCCGAATTCTACGCGCCATGGTGCGGGCACTGCAAGTCGCTGACGCCGGAGCTGAAGGCGCTGGGCGCCAGGGTCAAGGCCGACCCCGGGATGGCCTCCCGGGTCGTCATCGCGAAGGTCAACGCGGACGAGCACAAAACTCTGGGCGAGCGCTTCGAGGTCCGCGGCTTCCCCACCCTGAAGCTGTTCAAGCGGGGCGTGCCCGTGAGCTCGGGCGCGGAGAACTACAGCGGCGGGCGGACCGCGGACGCGATGTTTGAAGCCATCCAGGCGGCCCTCGCGGCGGACGTCGGGTTTGCGCGGGTGGCGGCCCTGGACGCCCTGGCGGCGGGAGTGATTGCGCCCGGGGCGGACCTGGCCGCCGCGGTCGGCGCGCTCGCCGAGGCCGTGGCCAAGCTGAAGGGCGAGGCCGCGGACGCGGGGAAGCTTTACGTGAAGGCCGCGGAGAAGGCGGTTGCCAAGGGGGTGACCTATTTCGCGGCCGAACACGCCCGGCTGGAGGGCATGATGGGGGCTGTGTCCGCGAGCAAGGCGGGCGAGCTTGCCCGCAAGATGAGCGTGCTGACGGCGTTCATGGAGGAGGACGGGGGCGCGTCCGCGGCGGCTTGACGAAAAATGGAGAGAGAGACGAAAATGAAGAGGGAGAGGGTTGAAAGAACACTCCCTTTTCGCACACACACACACACGCCGGTCTCACGCCCACCATGCTGGCCAACCGCATGGCCCGGGAGCTGAAGATGCTGGCGACCGACCCGCCGCCCGGGGTGGCAGCCTGGCCTGTCGGGGAATCGACGACGCAGCTGCGGGCACAGATACGGGTGAGAATGCTGCGTGTGGCTTCAATTTCGAGGAGCGCACGCTTGCCCTGCACGCGCACTTGCCCTGCGGTTTGAGAGATAGGAGGTGGTCTGCTCGTCGCGCGTGCGAAAGGAGGGAACGAGGCGGAGGCCGTGAAAGTGCGCCCCATTCCGCTTCATTTTTTCCTTTTCTCGTTTCGCTCGACCTCGCGCTCAACCCCCTCTCTCACACACTCTCCCCGCCACCGCCGCCGCCCCTCCCCACCCCCCCAGGGCCCCCACGCCACCGTCTACGAGCGCGGCGTCTTCAACCTGGCCATCACCATCCCGCCGCGCTACCCCCTGGAACCGCCGGCCGTGACCTTCAGCACGCCAATTCACCACCCCAACATCGACAGCGCGGGCCGCATCTGCCTGGACACCCTGGCCCTGCCGCCCAAGGGCGCGTGGCGGCCGGCCCTCAACCTGGCGGCCGTCCTGGCGTCCATCCGGGCCCTGCTGGCGTCCCCCAACGGCGATGACGGCCTGGACGCGGAGGTGTCCCACCAGTTCCGCCACGACAGGGCGCGCTTTGAGGCCCAGGCGCGGGCGATGGCCGCCCGCTTTGCTGGAGGAGAGGGTGGCGGGGAGGGTGGCGGGTCCGGCCTGCCGCCCCAGGGAGGCGGGCGCACAGCGGCGGTGGCGGGAGGTGGTGCGGCAGCGGGGCCGCCACCAGGCGCTGAGAACAACCCCCCACCGCCCCAGCCTCCTCCGCCGCCACCGCCAAAGGCCGGTCTGCCACCCAGCCTCCCCTCCTCCTCCCCGCCTCGCCCCTCCCGCCTGCAGCTAGGGGCGAAGCGGCCCCGGCCGGACGATCAGTAGTGTAGCGCATGTCATGCCTCTCTCCCTAAAATGTATCACAAGCCTACACCTCGACCAACTCGCCCGCCCGGGAACACAGCCTGCACGCGACCCGCCCACTCCCGCCGCACGCTTTGCACCCGGCCCCCGCCCGCGGGCCCACCCCTTTTTTCTTTCTGCCGGCCACGCGCTCGGCGTCGTCCGCCCGACGGGACGCCACGTCCGCCACCGTCACCCAGCCGGGCGTCCACCGCGCCCGGTCTTTCAGCGCCCGGGCCTCCACCCAAAGCCGGATGGTGGGGTCACACGCGGACACCATCAGCACAAACCAGGCATTGCTCCCAGCAGACAGGGGCGGGGACGGCGGGGGAGCGGGTGCCGGCGCCTGCTGGTCCGCCTTGCCCTCAATCCCTCCCCCTCCCATCAGCTTGGTGGCCCGCCGCTTGTCCACGCACCGGAAGTGGGTCCGCCCGAGCGTGCGCTCGGCGGCCGTCCAGGTCGTGCCCACGATTTTGGGCATGAGCACTGGGTTGGTCGCCCGGTACCCGCCTGGGGGTAAGGACCCCGAGCCGGAGCAGGTGGGACAGGGGGTGAGGGCTGTGCCTGTGTGTGGAGAGAGAGAGAGGGGGGAGCGGCCGTCAAAAGGTCGAGGGCGCGGCCATCGCTTTAAAAAAAAAAAAAAAAAGGCCCAAGCCCGAGACCGCCAGTGGCAGTCGGGGTCGAGAGGAGAGCGCCACGCGCCTTTTTTTTTCTCTCTCTCTCACCTGCGCAGCATCGGCAAATGCGGGGCTCGGCCGGCGGCGCGAACGCCCGGGGCAGCGGGTCGGTCGCCACGCCCGTCAGCGACCTCAGCAAGTCCACATCACTGGTAAGGCGGGGCAGGGCGGCAGGAGAGGCGGAGGAGGTTGCCGTCGTGCCGGCGGCGCGAATGGAGACCCCTGCGTCGAAGAGTGGGGCGTCGCCTGGGCGACCAGACGTGCTGGCCACGGGGCGGATGTGTGGAGCGTGTGGTCTACGTGTCAGAGTTCCAGCTCCTGCCTGGGACGCCAGGCGGG
>Ga0315287_10000111_pt1 | contig 66034 bp, 58 predicted proteins | sample YL17G11_0_MG_FD_205037 | JGI IMG/M metagenome (GOLD analysis project Ga0315287, IMG submission 205037) | Sediment microbial communities from Yellowstone Lake, YNP, Wyoming, USA - YL17G11_0 | ecosystem: Environmental > Aquatic > Freshwater > Lake > Sediment | place: USA: Wyoming | collected...
CAGCCTCCACCGCGTCGAACGCCACTGCCGCAGGGTCGCCTCCCGCAGTGCCCTTCACGCACGGCACCGCGAGCCGCTCCGCCCAGCGCTCGAGCTGCTCCGTCGCGCCGGCGCGGTAGGTGTCGGATGCCGCCAGGAGGACGGAGCGGCCCTCCCGCATCAGCCGGCGGGCGAGCTTGGCGGCCACCGTGGTCTTCCCCACCCCGTTCACGCCAACGAGCAGAATGACCGTGGGCCCCGGCTCGCTCCGCGCAAGGAGTCCGGGCTCCGCCGGCGCGCCGGCCGCGAGGATGGCGGTCAGCTTCTCCTCGAGCGCGGCGCGCACATCGTCGGCCGTCTTGAGCGCGCCGCGGCGCACCCGGTCCTCGACCTCGGCCACGAGATCCAGCGAAGCCGCCACACCGAGGTCCGCCTCGATGAGGACCCGCTCGAACTCCTCCAGTTCGGCGCGGCCGACACCCCGCACCAGCACGGCGACGTCCGTGAGCGCGAGCCGCCGGATGCGCGACCACAGCCCCACCTTCGCACGCCCGTCGATCTCTCCCGTCACAGCCGGTCCTTTCCCTCACCCGCCCGTCACCCATCGGGGTGATATGTCGTGGGTGATGGGTGATGGGGTGCCGCCCTATCACCCATCACCTATCACGTACTACCTCATCCCCCTTCGTCGCCGGGCGATCCACTCTACACACAGCACCGCCAGCACCACGACGTACACCAGCGACCGCTGCTGCAACGGCACCCGCTCCCTGGTGGCGCCCGCCGCCGTGCCCGCCTGCGCCGCAAGCGTCGGCGCTCGCGGCAGGAACTCCATGCCCGCGCGCACCAGCGAGTCCCGCACCGCGAGCACCTCCCCGTCCTCCGCAGTGCGGTGTTCCAGCGACCAGTCGGCCGCTCCGAGCACCAGCGCACGATACCCTTCGGCCGCCACGCCGCCGCGTGACGCCCAGCGCCACAGGCCCGAACCGAGCACCGTGAGCCAGCGGCGCCCCTCCCGCGTGCCGCCCACGAACACCGGCTGGGCGGAGCCACGCCGGCCGGCGCGCGCGAGGACCGCCGACCACGCCGTCGAGTCGGCCGGAGCCGTGCGCAGCGCCGAGAGCGGCGGCAGGCTCTCCACCGGAACCCCTGCGAGGGCCGCCCCGAGCGGCGAGGCGCCGGGCTCGGGCGCGACGTACCAGTCCCCGGTCTGTGCCCCGCCTCCGGTCGGCCAGCGCCACACGCTGCGGCGCGCGAGCCGCGCGATCGCCTCGATCGCCACCTCCGGCCCGTGAGCGATCACGAGCGCCGCCTCCTGCGCCGCCGCCCGCGCGGCGGCCTCGCTCACCGGCGCGAGGGTCGCAGCGTCCCGCCACGGGCCCTCCGCGACGCGCACGAAGGATCGCACCGGCGTGGCCCGCGCGGAACGGAGCGTCCGGCCAAGCCAGCGGAAGTCCCAGTCGGGGCTCTCCGAGAAGAGCGCCACGGCGGCGGCGCGTGTCACGGCGGTCACCGTGGCCCGCGCGTCGTCCCTCGGCTCGACGTCCCGCGCGAAACCGGCGAGTCGCGCCTCGTACCGGCGCACCGCCCGTTCCCCCGGCGGCGGCGCCGGCACGAACCGCAGCACCGCCGCCACGGAGCCCGCGCCCAACCCGACCCGTTGACGCGCGGCGATGCGGCCGTCCTCCCGCAGCTCGAGCGACCCGCTGTCGCCCGCCACGGCCTGCCGCACGGCGACCGCCACCTCGGCCGTCGCCGTGTCCCCCGCACGCAGGACCGGCGGGATGCGCACGGCGGCGAGGCCCGCGTCGGGGCCGCGCGGCCGGGCCACGATCACGACCCGCGCCGCGCGCATCACGTCGGCCGGCAGCGCCGCGGCATCGTCCAGCTCGCCGTCGGTCACGATCACGATGGGGCCACCGCGCGAAACGGCCTCCCGCAGCGCCGGCAGCAGCAGGCTCGTCGGAGCGTCGGGGCGGGCTCTCTCGTGCCACGCACGCGGCGTGGCGCCGAACAGCACCACGGGCCCGCCCGCGGCGAGGCGCCGAGCGGAATCCACGGCCGCCCTCCAGCGCGCGTCGCCGGCGGGATCGCTCATCGACTGGGACTGGTCGAGCAGGACGGTCGGCGGGGCCGGGCCGCTCCGGCACCCGGGGTCGAGCAGCAGCGCGGCGACACCCAGCCACGCGAGCGCGCGGAGCAGGGCGAGCGGCACGCCGGAGGGCCCCGCGCGCTCGGGCCCGAGGTAGAGCGCGAGCGCTCCGCCCAGGGCGAGGACGGTGGCGAGTGCGATCAGAGGAAGCACGGAGGGGCGGCCCCGGCGATCGGCGCCGCGGCGCGCTCAGTCGGCGCGCGGCGAGACCGGCGCCGGATTCGGCTCGAGGAGGTCCAGGAGGCGCCGCCGCTCCTGCTCGAAACCGGCCCGGCGGGAGGCGACGATGGGCGCGCCGGCCCCGACGCCGAACTGGCGGCGCGGGTTCCGGGCCCGGCCCGCGACACGGAACTCGTAATGCAAGTGCGGGCCGGTGCACAGCCCGCTGCAGCCCACGAAGCCGATCGTCTCTCCCTGCCTCACGCGCGCCCCGGCGTTGACGCCGCTCGCGAAGCCCGAGAGATGCGCGTACCGGGTGGTGACGCTTCCCGTGTGGCGCAGCTCGACCATGTTGCCGAGACCGCCCTGGTAGCCGGACACCCCAACGGTCCCGTCCGCCACGGCCCGGACGGGTGTGCCGTACGCGGCGGCGAAGTCGGTGCCGGTGTGCGCGCGCCGGATCCCGAGGATGGGATGCCTGCGGCTGCTGCTGAACCGGCTGCTGACGCGCTTGTACTCGAGCGGCGCGCGGAGGAACTCCCGCTTCATCGACAGGCCCTTCTCGTCGTAGAACTCGGGCCGCTCGCCGTCGTCGTACCGGAAGGCGTAGAGCGCCTTCCCCGTGGCGTCGAGGCGCGCCGCGAGCACGCGGCCGTAGCGCACTTCCCCCTCGCTGGAGACCAGTCGCTCGGCGAGGGCGCGGAAGCGGTCGCCCGGCTGGATGTCCCGGGAGAAATCGACGCTCCAGTCGTAGACTTCCGAAAGGCCCCACACCAGCTCGTTCCGCGCGCCCTGCGGGAGGATGTCGTCCCCGACCGCCTCGTCCATCGCCTCGTAGAGATTGGCGGTGACGACCCCGCTGACGGTCACCTGCTCGACGCGCCACGGGATGCTCTCGACGGAGGCGGACCACTCCGCGCCGGTGCGCCGCAGGTGCAGTCGCGAGTCGTGGGAGACGCGGACCACCACCGCGTGCGGCGCCGACTCACCGTGTCGCCGGCGGAACGTGAACACCAGGCCGGCGCGGAGCCGCCCGGGGTTGAAATTCCGCACCGCCTGGGCCAGGGCGCTCCAGTCCACCCCGTGCACGCCGCGCCGCTCGAAGAGCTGCGACACCGTCTCCCGCGCCCGCAGCGTGTCTCGGACCGTGAAGACCGGTGGCCCGGACACGACGATCTCCGGAGCCGTCCGCAGCCCGCCGAAATACCCGGCCTCCCGGGCGGCGACGAAACCGACCCCGGCGGCAAGGGCGACGAGAGCGACCGCGAGCTTCCTCAATCCATCTGTCTCCGGATGAACGTCGGAATCTCCATGTCCGTCAGCGGCTCGCTCACGGGCGGGGCCTGTGGAGCGGGCTGTGCCGTGCCGGCGCGGCGCGTACCCAGTGGCGCCGCCGGCACGCTCGAACCGCCCATCGCCGCCGCCTGCGCATGAGCGGCGCCGGACTGCCGCACCGCCGCGCGCGGCGTGAACGGGATCACACCCGGGCGCGAAGCGGTCTCCTTGACCTCACCGCGGTCGAACCCGGTCGCGATCACCGTGACCCGGACCTCGCCCTGCATCGCCGCGTCGTTCACGGCACCGAAGATCACCTCGGCCTCTTCGCCCGCCGCGTCGTGGATCACCTCGCTGATCTGGGTGACCTCGCCTAGGGTGAGATCGTTGCCGCCAGAGATGTTGATCAGCACGCCGCTCGCGCCGCTGATCGAGACGTTGTCCAGCAGCGGGCTCGAGATGGCCTGCTGCGCGCCCTCGAGTGCGCGGTTGTCGCCCCGGCCGACCCCGGTGCCCATCAGCGCCGAGCCGCCGTTCTGCATCACGGTGCGGACATCGGCGAAGTCCACGTTCACGATGCCCGTCACGGCGATGAGGTTCGAGATGCCCTGCGTGGCGTTCAACAGGACCTCGTCCGCCTTCTTCAGCGCATCCTGAAAAGGCATCCCCTTGCCCGCCACCGCAAGGAGGCGCTCGTTCGGCACGACGATCATCGTGTCCACGTGCTTGCGCATCTCGGCGATGCCCATCTCGGCCTGCCGCATGCGCTTCCGCCCCTCGAAGAGGAACGGCTTGGTCACGATGCCGACGGTCAGCGCGCCGACCTCGCGCGCCATCCCCGCGATGATCGGCGCGGCCCCCGTGCCGGTACCGCCGCCCATCCCGCAGGTGACGAAGACCAGGTCGGCACCCTGGAGGACGCGCTGCACGTCCTCCCGGTTCTCCTCGATGGCTTGGCGCCCGATCTCCGGCCGCGCGCCGGCACCCAGCCCGCGAGTCAGCTTCTTCCCGATCTGGACCTTGATGTCCGACTTGGAGTGGAGCAGAGCCTGGGCGTCGGTGTTGACCGAGATGAACTCCACGCCCGTGAGGCGCTCCTCGATCATCCGGTTCACCGCGTTCCCGCCGCCACCTCCCACGCCGACGACCTTCATCCGCGCGAACTGAGAGACGGTTTCCTCAAGCTCGAAGATCATTGCGCCGCTCCGCTGGTCAAAAGAAATCGGTCAGCCATCGCCGGACCGAACCCACCACCCGATCCAGGTTCACTTGGCGCGCGCCCGCCTGCGCCGCGCCCCCCACCATCTGCCGCATCCCGAACAGCGCCAGCCCCGTCGCCGTGCTGAAACGGGGCTGCTCCACCGCATCGGTGAGGCTCCCCACCAGCGACTGCCCCGGCACCCCGATCCGCACCGGCATCGCCAGCACCTCGCGCGCCAGTTCCACGATGCCCGCGAGCTGCGCCGTTCCGCCGGTGAGCACCACCCCGCTCGCCAGCTTGCCGAGAAAGCCCGTGCGTTCGATCTCGCGGCCCACGTTCCGCAGCACCTCGTCGAGACGCTGGTGGATGACGTGGGCGAGAAACTCGCGCGGGGCCTCGCGCGGGCCCTGCCCCGGAGTTCCCGGCAGCTCGATCATCTCGGTCGGGTCCACCAGCGGCTGGAAGGCGAACCCGTGGCGCTCCTTCAGCCGCTCGGCGTCCGCCTGGGTCACCGACAGCCCCTGCGCGATATCGCTCGTCACGTGGGCGCCGGCGAAGCCGAACGTCGCCAGGTGCCGGAACTTCCCGTCCTGGAAGATCGCGAGGTCGCTGCTCCCGGCCCCGAGTTCCACCAGCGCGACGCCCAACTCCCGCTCGTCCTCCGTCACCGTCGCGTAGCTCGCGGCCAGCGGCTCCAGCACGAACCCGGCCACGTGATAACCCGCTCGCTCCACCGCCCTGCGGAGGTTGGTCGCCGCCGAGCTGGACATCGTCACGATGAAGACGTCCACCTCGAGCCGCGTGCCCGTCATCCCCACCGGATCGGAGATCCCCCGCTGCCGGTCCACCAGGAACTCCTGGGGGATGGTGTGCAGGATCTCGCTGTCGGGCGGCAGCACGACGGCGCGCGCCACGTCGATCACCCGCTCGACGTCGGCGGCGCGGATCTCGTTGTTGACCGCCACCACCCCCGGCGAGGGGATGGCCCTGACGTGTTCCCCCGCCACCCCGACCCACACCGAGTCCACCTGCGTGCCGGCCATCCGCTCGGCATCGGCCACCGCCTTGACGATGGAGCGCATCGTCTCGTCGATGTCGCGCACCACGCCGCGGCGGACCCCGGTCGTCTTGGCGCGGCCGACCCCGAGGATCTTGGCCACCGGCGTCCGCGGAAGGTCGCCCGCGATCTCGGCGATCACCGCGCACGTCTTCGACGTTCCGACGTCCAGCCCACAGACCGTGCGCTCACGCATCAGGACGAAACCTCCACCCTCGACGGACGCCGGACCACCACCCACCCGGCGAACCGGCCATCCAACTCCCGCCACGGCTGCGACCGTGCGCCCAGATCCCGCTCGACCGCCGCCACAGCCCGAACCACCGCAGGATCCACGGGCATCCCGAGGCGGATCCGCCCCCGGCCCTCCAAGTCCAGCTCCACGGACCCGCCACGCTCACGTCGCGCCGCAGCGATCTCCGCGAACAGCGTGGGGTCCGCCGCCCGGACCGCCGCGAGCGCCGCGACCAGCGCAGTCTCCGGACGCTCGATCACGGGCACATCCACCGCCACCCGGGCCGGGTCGTAGGGCAGCGGCCGACCATCCACCCCGACGGGGATCATCCCGTCATCCCCCGCCGCCAACGCCACCGGCTCCACCTCCCGCACCGTGACCCGCAGCGTGCTCGGCAGTCGGCGGCTCACGGTCACCTCGGCGACGCCGCCCAAGCCTCTCACCCGACTGACGAGCGGGCCGAGCCGATCCCAGACGCTTGCCTCGCGCCGCAGCCCCAAGGCGCCCGTCACCACCTCGGGCGCCAGGAACCGGACCCCCATCAACTCCACCCGCCGGACTGCGAAGAAATCGAACGGGCGCAGAGCCACACGGCCCCACAATGGCGACGACACCACCAAGGCGAAGGCCCCCCCCCGCACCACCAGCTTCCACCTCACGCCGGGCTACCCTGCCGGCCGCCGAGCAGCGCCACCAGCTCCGGCCCGACAGCCGTCACATCACCGGCACCCATCGTCAGGACCAGGTCACCCGGCCGCACCAGCCCCCGGACGCGCCCGACCAGTTCCGACCGGGACGGCACCCAGTAGACCTCCGCTCCGGTCGCTTCGGCGGCGTTCGCCACCAACCGCCCGGTGACCCCCGGGATAGGGGACTCCCGTGCCGGGTAAATATCGGCTACGACCACCAGGTCAGCCCGGTCCAGCGCCACACCCATCTCCGCCCCCATCGCCTGGGTCCGCGAGAAGAGGTGTGGCTGGAAGACGGCCACCAACCGCCGTTCCGGATACGCCTGCCGAGCCGCCTCGAGCGTCGCCGCGATCTCGGTCGGGTGGTGCGCGTAATCGTCCACCACGACGACCCCGTCCACCTCCCCCACCAGCTCGAACCGCCGACCCACCCCACCGAAAGCGGCAAGAGCCCCGACTACGGCCGGGAGGTCGGCTCCGATCTCGAACGCGACCGCCAAAGCGGCAGCCGCATTCCGGACGCTGTGGACGCCCGGCACCCCCAACCGGATGCGGACTGGCCCGATCTCCGGAAGCACGACGGTCGCACTGCTCCCACGATTCGACTGATCGAGGTCCGCGATGCGCACCTCGGCGTCGGCCGAAAAGCCAACGCGGTACATCGGCCGCCCAGTCCGGCGGCCGACCCGCACCGCCCCCTCGTCATCTCCACCGACGATCAGACGCCGAGCCGGAGCTGCGAACCTGACGAACGCATCCTCGAGCAGTTCGATGCTACCGTAACACTCGAGGTGATCTGCCTCAACATTATTGATGACAGCGACTTCCGGCTTCAACGCCAGAAACGACTTGTCGTACTCGTCCGCTTCGACGACGTACAGTTCCGTGCCGCCAATCAGAGCGTTGCCGCCCCACGAAGCGATGCGACCGCCTACGAGCCCTGTCGGGTTCCGTCCGGCGGCCGTGAGAGCCTCAGTCGTCATCGCCGTCGTGGTGGTCTTCCCGTGAGTACCCGCGACGGCGACGAGCAGCCCCGGCGAGACCGCCTCCGCCAGTGCTTCAGCACGGCGCACGACAGGAATCCCAAGTGCGCGCGCACGTTCGACTTCGGGATGGTCTTTCGGTACGGCCGAACTGACGACGAGGGCCCTGGCACCCCTCACGTGTTCCGGGTCGTGTCCGGCGAGAACCTCGCCGCCAGCGCGCCGCAAGTCGTCCGCCGCTTCCAGTCCACCTGCCGCACCCGGATCGCGGTCGCAACCCGTGACGGCGACACCTCGCTTCCGTGCCAGGAGTGCCAGTCCACTCATCCCGGCCCCGGCAACGCCCATGAAGTGCAACGGGCGAGGATCGTCGGGGGCGAACAACGGCATCAGCGAGCGGCTAAGATAAAATCCCACCGATGGTTGCGCAAGACTCCGCGTCAGGCCTGTGACAGCACTCGGAGGGCGCTCGCCGCGATGACATCGGCGGCATCCGGGTGGGCGCGCACTCGGACAGCTGAGGCGATATCGGCCATTCTTGCAGGGTAGCTGAGGAGAGAGACGATGGTCTCCGAGAGCTTCTTCCCGGTCGCGAACCGCTGCTCCAGCAGGAGGGCTGCCCTGGCATCGACCAGCGCCCTGGCGTTCGTGAGCTGGTGGCCGGCGGCAGCTGTCGGAAGCGGGATCAGGATGGCCGGCAAACCCCAAGCACAAAGCTCGGCTATCGTCATCGCTCCCGCTCGCGCCACCACGAGATCGGCAGCAGCATAGGCCTCGGCGACCGGATCGAGGAACGGTCGGATCAGTACTCGACCGTGGTCTTCCCGGCTGGCGAACCTGTCGTACGTCCCCGCCCCCGTCTGCCAGATGAGCTGGACCCCGGCCGGCCATAGGCCGCCCGCGAGGGCGGCGTCCACCGCGAGGTTGACGGCCAGGGCGCCCTGACTCCCTCCCACGACCAGAACCGTCGGCCGGTTCGGTGCGAGCCCCAGACAGCTTCGAGCAGAGGCGGGATCCGGCTTCGGAGACGGCGGCGGCTGGATGGGGTTGCCGGAATCCAGGATCTGGGTCTGGGGACCGGGCCGCAGGAACCGCCGCGCCTCCGGGAATCCCAGGTGTACCTGTCGGACTTTCGGCGTCAGCCTGCGTGTGGCGATGCCGGGGAAGGCATTCTGTTCCTGGAGAAGGCCCGGCACCCCGGCCCGGAGCGCCGTCCAGACCACCGGCCCCGCGACATAGCCCCCCGTACCGACGACCAGGCCGGGCCGCTGGGACGCGACCAGTTCGCCCACGCGTCGCACGACCCGGTAGAGCGCCATCGGGAGTGTGACGTTCTTCCACCACTGACGGCGCCGGATGGGTTGGAGCGGGAGCAGCTCGTACGGCCAGGGACGCTGCGGGAGGACGTTCGCCTCGACGCCGCGCTCGCTGCCGACGAAGAACGGTCGGATGCGGGGATCCAGACGGACCATCGCGTCGGCGATCGCGAGCGCCGGCATCAGGTGGCCCCCGGTACCCCCGCCGGCGAACAGGATGGTGGTCACGCTGGGGCCGGCCTCCGCCGGGAACCGGCATTGATGAGGAGCCCGGTGGAGATCAGCGCCACGACGAGGCTCGACCGCCCGTACGATACGAACGGCAGCACCAGACCCGTGGTCGGGAGGATGCCGAGCCCGACACCCATATGCGTGAACGCGTCCACGCCGATCATCGCCGCGAGGCCGACGGCGAGGTACTGGCGGAACGGATCGCCGGCCTGGCGGGCGATGCGCAGCGCGACGGCGAGAAAGACCGAGTACATCACGACGAGGAAGACCACCCCGACGAACCCCCACTCCTCCCCGATGGTGCTGAAGATGAAGTCGCCGTAGGGGTACGGGAGGAAGCCAAGCTTCTGCTGACCCTGCCCGAACCCCACGCCGAAGAGCCTCCCCGCTCCGAGCCCGATCAGGGACTGGTCCACCTGGTAGGTCGCGCCGAGCCGATCCGCGCCGGGGTCGAGGAAGGCGGCCATCCGCAGGAGCTGGTACTGGACGTCCTCGATGCGCTGCCAGAGGACGGGCATCGCGACGACGCCGAGCAGGATGAAGTGCCCGATGCGGGCTCCGGCGGCGAACAGCACCACCATCGCCAGGAGGCCGATCTCCACCGCCGACGAGAGGTCGGGCTGGAGCAGCAGCAGGGCGGCGAGCGGGCCCACGATGGTCAGGATCGGCAGCAGTCCGCGCCGGAGACGCCTCACCTCGGTGCCCTTCTTGGCGCACAACATCGCGGCCCACAGCACCACGGCGAACTTGGCCAGCTCGGACACTTGGATGGAGACGCCGGGCAGCTGCAGCCAGCGCCGGGAGCCGTTGATGCGGGGCGCGATGGCCGTCGTGAACGGGAGCACCAGGACCACCAGCATCACGCCCACGGCCAGCAGCAAGGGCCACGAGAGGCGCCGCACGCGCTCCAGGTCGATGCGGGCCGCCACGAGCAGCAGGAGCCCGCCGACGAGCGCCCCGACGACCTGGTCGAGGACGAGCGCCGTGCCCACCACCCTGTCCCGCTCGACGAGGGTCGATGAGGCGGCGTAGATCGAGGCCAGGCCGAACACCACGAGGACGGCACTGATCAGGATGAGCAGCCGCGGCTCCCAGCCAAGGAGCCACTCGCGCCTGGCCATCAGAGCGCCTCGACCAGCCGCTTGAACTCGCGGCCTCGCTGCTCGTAGTCGTCGAACATGTCGTAGCTCGAGCACGCCGGCGAGAGGAGCACGGCGTCACCCGGCTGCGCGAGGCGTCGCGCGCGGCCGATCACGTCGGCGAAATCGCCGCCGCGCTCCATGGCCGCCGCCCCCGCCAGGTCCTGTTCCACGATCGGTCCGGACTCACCGTAGGCGACCACGGCGCGCGCCCCGGCGAGCAGCGGCCGGAGATCGGTGTACGGCGCGCCCTTGTGCCGCCCGCCGAGGAGGAGGACGAACGGCCGGTCCATGGAGCGCAGCGCCACGACCGTCGCGGCGACGCTGGTGGACTTCGAGTCATTGATCCACAGCACGCCGCCCGCCTCGCGGACCGGCTCGAGCCGATGCTCCAGGGCGCGGAAGGTCCGGAGCCCTTCGACGACGGCGCCGCGGTCGGCCTCCAGCGGGAGGGCGAGCGCGGCCGCCAGAGCGTTCTGCACGTTGTGGTCGCCCGCGAGGGGGAACTCGGCGCGCCGCAGGAGCGGCGTGCCGCGCAGCACGAGCCAGCCGGCCGAGCGGTCGTGATAGCCGGCGGCGAGACGGGTCTCGAGCGAGAACGGCTCGGCGCGCCCCGCGGCTCCGGCGACCATCGCCAGCACCGCGGGGTCGTCGCCGTTCACCACCCACCGGCTCTCCGCGGTGGCGTTCCGGAACAGGAGCGCCTTGTCGCCATAGTAGGCCTCGATGGAGGCGTACCGGTCGAGGTGGTTGGGCGAGAGGTTCGTGACCACGCCGACAGCCGGCGCGAGCGCCGGGCTGTCGTGCAACTGGAAGGAGCTGCACTCCACCGCGAGCCACGCCGGCGGTCTTTCCCGCAGCGCCACACCGCACACCGGATCGCCGATGTTGCCGGCGGCGTCGCTGTCGCTCAGCCCCGCGGCCTTGAGGAGGTGGGCGATCAGCGCCGTGGTGGTCGTCTTCCCGTTGGAGCCCGTCACGCAGACGAGTCGCGTCGCCGGCAGCAGGCGCGCCCCGAGGTCCAGCTCCGAGACGATGGGGACGCCGGCCTCCGCGGCGGCGCGGTACGGCGGCGCCTCCGGAGGCACGCCCGGCGAGATCACCATCAGGGCGGCGCGCCGGATGCGCTCCAGGTCGTGGCCGCCAAGTTGCACGTCGCACCCGGCGCCGCGCAGCGCCGCCACGGTCGCCTCGAGCACCGGTCCGGCGGCGACGTCCGACGCGTACACCGGGTTCCCGAGCCGGCGCAGCAGCAGCGCCGCGGCCTGCCCGCTCCGGGCCAGGCCGACGACGGCCGCCTCGCGTCCGCGCCAGGACTCGGGGATCACCGGATCTTGAGGGTCGAGAGCGCGAGCAGCGCGCACAGAATGCCCAGGATGTAGAACCGCGTCACCACCGTGGATTCGTGCCAGCCGAGCTGCTCGAAGTGGTGGTGGAGCGGCGCCATGCGGAAGACGCGGTGCTGCTTGGCGTACTCGCGGCCGTGACGCCGCGCCCGCCACTTGAAGACCGAGGTCTGGATCATCACCGACAGCGTCTCCGCCACGAAGACGCCGCCGATGATAGCCAGCAGGAACTCCGCCTTGAGCAGGATGGCCACCGTGCCCAGGGCGCCGCCGATGGCGAGCGAGCCGGTGTCGCCCATGAAGACCTTGGCCGGGTGCGCGTTGAACCACAGGAACCCGATGCACGCGCCCATCAGGCTGGCGCAGAAGATGGCCAGCTCGCCCGCGCCGGGCAAATAGAAGATCTTGAGGTACTCCGAAGAGTCCACGCGCCCGAAGAGGTAGGCGAACGCCGCGAAGGTGATGGCCGCGATGGCCGTGAGACCCGTCGCGAGGCCGTCGAGCCCGTCGGTGAGGTTCACCGCGTTCGAGCTGCCGGCGACGATGAACGTCACCCAGACGATGTAGAGTGGAGGCAGCATCACCACGTACACGTACTTCAGGAACGGCAGGGTGGTCGCCGACGGCGGCAGGACGGTGCCCGTCCAGGGGAAGGCGAGGAGCAGGAAACCGAGCGCGAGACCGAAGGTGATCTGCCCCGCCATCTTGTAGCGCGCCACGAGTCCGCGCGGCCGGCGCCGCACGATCTTGAGGTAGTCGTCCACGAAGCCGATCGCCCCCATCCACACGATGGCGAAGAGGGCGACGAGGACGAAGCGATTGTCGAGCCGGGCCCAGAGGACGGTCGGCACGACGGTGGCGAGGAGGATGATCAGCCCGCCCATCGTCGGCGTGCCGCGCTTGCCGAGGTGGGTCGCCGGGCCGTCGGTGCGCACGATCTGCCCGACCTTGAGCGCCTGGAGCCGCGCCACGATGAAGGGGCCGACGACGAAGGCGATCAGCAGCGCCGTGACCACCGCCGCCGCCGCCCGGAAGGAGATGTACGTCACCAGGTTCGCGAGCGCGGAGTGCCGCGCTTGGGGCCAGAGCAGCCAGTAGAGCACTAGTGCACCTCACCGCCCCCGTACGAGGGCCACAGGATCGGGAAAAGCTGCTCCAGCCGCACGCCGCGGGACGCCTTGAAGAGCGAGACGTCCCCCGCGTGCAGCGCCTGAGCGAGCCGTGCGGCGACGTCGCCGGGCGTGGCACCCGTGACGAGCTGCGTCCCCCCGAGGCGCTCCGCGAGCGCATCGAAGGCGGGCGCGAACTCCCCCACCGCCACGACGACGTCGGGGCGGAGGTCGAGGATGCGCTCGGCCATGGACGCGTGGAAGTCGGCGCTGGCGGCGCCGAGTTCCCGCATCGTGCCCACGACCACCACCGTCCGCCGCGCGCCGCGCACCACCTGCAGGAGCTCGAGCGCCGCGGCCATCGAGGCGGGGTTGGCGTTGTAGGTGTCGTTGATGACGGTGACCCCGCCGATCTCCAGGACGGCGGTGCGGCCGCCCGGCAGCGACGTCCGGGCGAGCCCCCGCGCCGCGTCGGCGAGCGGCACGCCGAGGGCATCCGCAACGGCGAGGGCCACGAGGGCGTTGCCGACCTGGTGCCGCCCGGGCACCGGCAGCTCGACCTCGACGCCCCGGACGCGGAACCGCGCGCGGCCGTCGGGGAGGATGGTGATCTCCTCCGCCGCCCAGTCGGCGCTCCCGTCGGCGGACACGGTCACGACGTCCTTAGCGACGGCCCGCGCGGCGTCCGCGAGGTGCGGCGGCTTGGACCCGACCACGACCTTCGATGCCCCGGCGACGAGGGAGACCTTCTCCTCGAGGATCCGGTCGATCCCGCCGAAGCCCTCGAGGTGCCCAGCGTCGACGTTGGTGATCACCCCGACGTCCGGCCGCACGATCGCGCGCATCCGCTCCAGCTCGCCGCGCTGGTTGGCGCCGCACTCGATCACCGCCGCCCGCGCCTCGTCCGGGAGCGCGAGGAGCGTGCGCGGGACGCCGACGAGGTTGTTGAAGTTCTGCTCCGACTTGTGCACGGGCATCGCGGCGGCGAGCGCCGCGGCGGTGAACTCCTTCGCGCTCGTCTTCCCGGTGGTGCCGGTGATGGCGACCACTCGACCCGGGAAGGCGTCGCGCCGGAAGCGCGCGAGCCGACCGTACGCCTCCAGCGTGTCCTCGACCTCGAACCAGTCGAACCCCGTCCACCGCGGCGTGCCGGTGCGGACCACGGCGGCGCCGATGTTGGCCATCCGCGCGTCGCTCAGGAAGTCGTGCCCGTCGAGGCGCTCGCCCCGGAGCGCGACGTACAGGTCGCCGTCGCCCGCCGCGCGCGTGTCGGTGCAGATGCCGGCGTAGGCGTGGTCCCACGCGATGCGCGGCAGGCCGAGGGCCTGGGCCACCGAGCGCGCCGACCAGGGGAAGGCCGTCACGGGCCCCGCCCCGCGAGGAGTTCGGTCACCACCACCTTCTCGTCGAAGTCCACCCGCTCCCTGCCGAGCACCTGATACGTCTCGTGGCCCTTGCCGGCCAGCAGAATGGTATCGTCGGGCCGCGCGATGCTCAGCGCGCGGGCGATGGCCACCCGGCGATCGGCGATACGGAGGTGCGGCGTCGGGCCCATCCCGTGCTCGATGTCGTCGAGGATCCGCTCGGGGTCCTCGGTGCGCGGGTTGTCGGAGGTCACGATGGGCAGGTCGGCGTCGCGCGCGGCGATGCCGCCCATCACCGGCCGCTTGCCGCGGTCGCGGTCGCCGCCGCAGCCGAAAACGACGACGAGGCGCCCCTTGGTGAGCGGCCGCAGAGCCGCGAGCGCGCGCTCCAGCGCGTCGGGGGTGTGGGCGTAGTCGCGGAGCACCACGCACGGGTCGTCCGCGAGGCGCTCCATCCGTCCCGGCACCTGCGGCGCGGCGCGGAGCAGCTCCGCCACCCGCGCCGGTTCGCGGCCCAGCGCGAGTGCCGCCGCCGCCGCGCCGAGCGCGTTCTCGACGTTGAAGCGGCCGAGGAGCGGCAGCTCGATGCGGTGCGAGGCGCCGCGCGCCGCGAGGGTGAAGCGCATCCCGGCCGCGTCGCCCTCGACGCGGTCGGCGGTGACATCGGCCGCCACGCCGATGCCGAAGGAGAGCTTGACGGCGCTGGAGGCGAGCACGGACCACGCGGGGTCCGCGGCGTTGTACACCGCCACGCCGCCGGGCGCCAGATAGCGCCGCAGCTTGAGCTTCGCCTCAAGGTACGACGCCTCGTCGCCGTGATAATCGAGGTGGTCGCGCGTGAGGTTGGTGAAGACGGCGGCCCGGAAGGCGAGGCCCGCCATGCGGTCCTGGTCGAGGCTGTGGGAGGAGGCTTCCATCGCCACCGTGCGTACGTCCGCATCCCGCAGGGCCGCGAGCGCGGCCTGCAGTTCCACCGGCCCCGGCGTGGTGAGGGCGCCCGAGCCGGGGAGCACCTGCCCCGCGCCATCGATCGCGCCGAGCGTGCCGATGGACCCCGCCGGCGCGCCGTCCCCGAGAAGATGGCGGAGCAGCGCCACGGTGGTCGTCTTGCCGTTCGTGCCGGTGACGGCGACGAGATCGAGGGCCGAGGCGGGATCCCCGTGGAACAGCGCCGCCGCCGCGCCCGCGGCGAGCCGCCCGTCGCTGACGACGATCTGCGGCACGGCGACCTCGGGCACCTCGTGCTCGACCAGCGCCGCCGCGGCGCCACCCCGCACCGCCGCGCCGAGGAAGGCGTGCCCATCGGAGGCCGAACCGCGGTACGCCGCGAACAGCTCGCCTGGGCCGGCGTGCCGGCTGTCCGTGGTCACGGCCGCCAGGTCCGGCACCGGCGCGCCCTCGGGCCACCGGACGAGCAGCCCGGTGTCCGTCAGCCGCTGCTTCAGCGCTTCAGCCCGCATCGCCTCGCTCCGCGTGGACGATCACCGTCGTGCCCGGCAACGCGGCCGCCCCGGCCGCGGGCGTCGTGGACACGGCACGCCCCCACCCTTCGATGCGCACCTCGAAGCCGCCGCGGTGCAGCGCGCGCGCCGCCGCCCGGAGCCCCAGCCCCCGCACGTCCGGCACCGGTCTCGGTGCGGCCACCCCCGCCTCGCGCGGGAGCGCCGCCGGCGGCCACGCCACGACGATGGGCGCTCCGCCTTCCGCTGTGACCGGGGGTACGCCCCCCTCCGCGGGTTCCGGCGCCCCCGGGGCCGAGCGGCGCGTGAGGCGCCCGCGGTCGAGAGCCACGGCCGGCGTCGCCAGCGCCGCTTCGAGGATGGTGCGCACCACGGGCGCCGCGGTCGTGCCGCCGAAGTACTCGCCGACCGGGTCGTCGATCTTCACGACCAGCACCAACTGCGGGTCCTCCGCGGGGAACAGCCCCACGAAGCTCGCGGTGTAGTGGCCCTCAAGGTACCGCCCCCCGACGTTGCGCCGCGCCGTCCCCGTCTTCCCGGCCAAGTTGTAGGTGCCGAGCGCGGCGCGCCGTGCGGTGCCCTCCTCGACCACACCGATCATCATGTGCGCGAGCTGCGTAGCGACCGACGGCGTCACCACGCGGCGGACCGGGCGCGGCGCCATCCGGAAGATCGTCTCGCCGCCCGGTGCGCGGACCTCCCGCACCAACAGCGGCTCCAGGAGGACGCCGCCGTTGGCGAGCGAGGCGTAGGCGGCCGCCAGCTGGAGCGGCGTCACCGCCACCTCGTAGCCCATCGCGAGGCTCGCCGGGCTCCCGGGCGTCCACGACCGCGGGTGGCGCAGCCGCCCCCCCGACTCGGCCGGGAGATCGATACCCGTCGGGTAGCCGAAGCCGAAGTCCCGGAACGCCTCGTACAGCTCGACGTTGGTGAGCCGCGACCCGAACTTGGCGATGCCGATGTTGCTCGAGACACGGATGACGTCCGCGAGCGTGAGGGTGCCGTACGGGTGCGTGTCGTGGATGGTGCGATCGCCGAGCGGGTACACTCCGTTCTCGCCGAAGACCGTGTCGTCGGACCGCGCCTTGCCCGTCCTGAGAAGGGCCGCCGCAGTGAACACCTTGGCGGTGGAGCCCGGCTCGAACGCGTCGCTCACCAGGGCGCCCCCACCGCCGGAGCGCACCGCCGCGAGCGCCAGCACCTCGCCCGTCTCGGGCTGCAGGATCACGACGTCGCCGCCCGCCGCCCGCGTATGGGCCACCGCCTCCGCGAGGGCGCGCTCGGCGATCTCCTGGAGGTCCGCATCGAGCGTGAGGTGGACGTCGGCGCCGGGCACCGGGTCGGAGGCCGGCCGCGACGGCGACGGATATGTCCGCCCGCCCCGGTCCCGGAGCATCACGGCCCTCCCGGCCCGGCCGGCGAGCAGGGTGTCGAGCGCCCGCTCCAGTCCGCTCCCGCCGCGGCCGGTCGCGTCGACCAGCCCCACGATACGGGCGCCGAAGTCCAGTCTAGGGTAGTACCGCTCGAGCCGCCTGGGCAGGTACACGCCGCGCACCCCGCGGAGCGGCGACACCGCCGTCCACTGGTACGGCCCCGGCCACTCGAACCAGACGCGGTCCGAGCCCAGGAGACGCAGCATCTCCGCGCGCGGCTTGCCGAGCACCGCGGCGAGCCGGCTCGCGACGAGCACCCGGTCCCGCACCTGTTTCGGCGCCAGGCCGACGCCGAACGTCTCCTGGCTCAGCGCGAGCGCGACCCCGTTGCGGTCGTAGAGGCCCCCGCGCGGCGCCGGCAGCGCCACGACGGTGGTCTGCTGCTCGGCCGCACGCTCGCGCCAGTACGCACCCTGCGAGAGCTGGACGTACCCCGCCCGCGCGACGACGGCGAGCGCCGTCGCGATGAACCCGGCACCGATGAGCGTGATCCGCGACGGGAGTCTGGGCATCCGGTCAGCGCGGCCTGGGACTCTGCAGGATGACGATCTCCGAATCCTGGGGCAAGCGCAGACCGAGGCGGCTCTCGGCGAGCGGCACGAGGACGGCACGGCTCCGGGCCCGGCGCACCGCCGCCGACGCGCCCGACCTGGTGGTCTCGAGGGCGCCACGCGTCCGCTGCAGCGTCCGCAACTCGTTGGAGGTGGGGAGCGCCTCCGTCTGCCGCCAGACGACGGCAGCCGCCACGGCGAGGAACGCCGCGAGCCAGAGCGCCACCCAGTGCCGTCCCTTGAGCTTCACGCCGCCGTCCGGAAGGCGCGCAGCCGGGCGCTGCGGGCCCGCGGGTTGGCCGCGATCTCCTCGGCCGAGGGGCGGATGGCGCGCCGGGTCAGGAGCGCGCCGAGCGCACGTCCGCGGCAGGTGCAGACCGGCCGCTCCTCCGGGCAAATGCAGGCGCGGGCCCACTCGCGGAACGCGTGTTTCACGACGCGGTCCTCGCCGGAATGGTAGGCGATCACCGCGAGCACACCGCCGGGGACCAGCACGTCGCGGAAACCCTCCAGCGCCGCCTCGAGGCGGCGGATCTCGTCGTTGAGGGCGATGCGCACCGCCTGGAAGAGCCGCGCGAAGTCCGGCGGTCCGCTGCGCGGCCCGAGCACCGCGCGGATCGCGCCCACCAGGTCGTCGCTCGTGGCGAGCGGCTGTGCCGCGCGACGCCGCGCGATGGTGCGCGCCAACGATCGGGCGCGGGGCTCGTCGCCGTACTCCGCGAAGGCGTGGGCAAGCTCCGCGGGCGACGCCGCGTTGAGCCACTCCGCCGCCGTCGGGCCCTCGCCGTCCATCCGCATGTCGAGCGGGGCGCCGCGGCGGAAGGTGAACCCACGCGTCTCATCATCAATCTGGGGAGAGGAGACCCCGAGGTCGAGGAGCACACCGTCGGGCTGGAAGGCGGCCACCGCGGGATCGCGCGCGGCAACGCTGAACTCGAGCCGCCGCACGATGGCCCGTCCGCCGAGCCGGTCCCGCGCCGCGGCCACCGCGGCCGGGTCCCGATCGAAGGCCAGGACCTCGGCGCCGGCGTCGAGGAGCAGGCGCGCGTGGCCGCCCGCTCCCACGGTGCCATCCACCACGCGGCGGCAGCCGCCGAGCAGGCGGACCACATCCGCGGCGAGGACACTCGCGTGGGCGAACGAGGGATGCGCGGTCACTGGCCTCCAAGCAAACGGCCCCCCTGCACGCGCAGGCGGGGCCGATGGCGGGGCTGACGGGGATCGAACCCGCGACCTCCGGTGTGACAGACCGGCACTCTAACCAGCTGAGCTACAGCCCCCCGGTACCGAGCCTTTTAATATAGCCAGCCGTCACTGACTCGGGCAGCGGGCCTGCCGCAGGTAGCCCTGCGCCCGCCCGCGGTATGCCGGGATGGCCTGTGTCAGGAGCTGTTGCGCCGTGTCCGGGTTCGTCCGTCCGCCGGCCGTCACGTTCGCCTCGACCTGGTCGATCAAGTCCGCCTCGCGCCGGGCTGCTTCGCAACGCGCCTGGGCCTGAGCCGGCGTATTCGCCGCCGTCGCCACGCTGTCGGCCGCGACCGCCAGTTGGTACTGCGCAATGCCGAGGTAGAACGCGATCTGCTCCCGGGTCCGCGGCGGGGCCGACGTGCCCCAGTCCTTCGCGCGTCCGAGCAATTCGGCCGCCGCGGCGTAGTCCTGCGGCGGCTGCAGCTTGCGCACCCCGACCGCGAAGAGCACCGTGGCGGCCCTACCCTGCTGGGTCGAGTCCGCTTGCCCAGCCGCCTCGGCCCGCGCCACGGCGGAATCCAGCTGCCCCTGCGCCAGCAGCAGGGAGGAGAGGAAGATGTTGCCACGCCCATCGTTCGGCAGCAGGCGCAGATAGCCCTGGATCGCCTCGACCGCCCCGGTCGTGTCGTTGCGCGCGCGGAGCAGCGCCGCGAGCTGGTAGAAGTAGTTCGCCTGGGTCGGGAACTTCTCGGTGGCCGTGCGGACCCAGCGGACGAGGCTCGTGGTGTCGGCCGCCTGCTGGAATATCTGCGTGATGCGCACTACGAACGCCGAATCCACGGTGTTCGTGTCGATTTCCGCGGCGCGCGCGAGGTCCGCGCCGGCGTCCGCCCACCGCTGTTGGCCGGCGAGCACCACGCTCCGGGCCACCAGGAGCTGGGCCTGATTCGGATTCCGAGTGAGCGAGCTGTCGAGCACCGCGATGGCGCTGTCGGCGTGCCCGCGCCTATTGAGCAACCGGGCGAGCTCGATCCGGACCTCGGTGTTCCCGAAGTCCGCATTGAGGATGTGCCGGCTCGCGTGGACCAGCTCCGCGGTGTCCGCCCGCTCCTGGTAGTAGCGTGCGAGCTGCCACATCGCGGTGACGTTCAGCGAATCAGAGTCGCGCGCTCTCTCGAGGAGGCGGATGATCGTGTCGGCCGGCGCCCGCTGGGCCTGCAGCACCTGCGCCATGCACAGGAACGCCTGCGAGCTGTGCGGATACTTCTCGATCGCCGCCCGGGCCGCCTGCAACGCGCGGTCGTACTCGTTCGCCTGCCGGCGGGCGGAGCACTCCCTGGTGTCGCCGAACGAGCGGTACGCGCCGGCGAGGCGGTTCGCGAGTTCCGAGCCGGTCCCGGCGTTCACACGGCGCCGCTCGAGCCGCACGGACATACTGGCCGTCTGCGGGAGCTGCCCCACGATCTCGCTGAGGCGGCCGACCACTTCCACCGAATCGTCGGTCGTCGGGAGGATCACACCCTCGACGAGGAGCCGGGCGTTCAGCACGCGCGCCAGCTGACGCGCGGTCGTCGGGTCGAGCGGCATGTCCACCGGGAAACCGCTGGACACGAGGTTGGTGTCGATGACGCGCTTGGTGACGACGTTGAAGCGCTGGCTCCACGCGATCGTGAGGCGCTCGCGGATACCGTTGGCGACGGTCACGCTAATCGCCGAGTCGCGGTCGCCACGCGACAAGGGCACCACGATCAGCTTGACGGCGTCGGTTTGCGTCACGGTGACTCGCTGGGCCGTCGCCGGCGCCGCGGCCGCGATCGCGCCGAGGGCGAGAAGCGCGAAGGAACGTCTGACCGAGGTGGGACACGCCCCTGTGAGCGCCATCGAAGATCTCCTCCACATTGCTGTTCTGACGCCGCGCCGGCCCCCGCCGGCAATGGGCGAAGAGGGACTCGAACCCCCGACATCCTGCGTGTAAGGCAGGCGCTCTGAACCAGCTGAGCTATTCGCCCGTCCGCTACAGGATGAGCCCGAGCGGCAGCAGCACGCAGTAGCCGAGGACGAGCAACAGCGGCGCGGCCGAGGTCGAGCCCTGCCACAGGAGGTAATACCCCCCCGCGAGGGAGAGGGCGGCGCCGGCCAGCAAGGCGACGTTGACCGCCCCGAACTGCAACCGCGACTGCGGGCCGGAACTCTGCATAGCGGCGGAGGATAGCCGCCCTTCCACCCTCAGTCAAGCACGATCTGGCCGGGGCGGGGCGGCTCTCCCCCGGACTCCACGACCTGGAGCATCCGCTGGCACTTCTTGCCGCCGGGACTGAACCTGCTCGTGGTCACTCCCGCCTGCCAGGTGGCACGTGCGGCGTCGGGGTTCCCGGCGAGCCACTGCGCCCGGCCCATCTCGAAGAAGGCCTCCGTCATGTTGGGGCCGAGTTCGATCGTCTTCTGGAAGAAGTTCTCGGCATCCTCGTACATCTCCCGCTGGAGGTACACGAGGCCGAGGTAGAAGTGCGCGTACAGCACGGCCTTCTTGTCGTTGGCCATCCGGATGGCCTTGGAGAGGTGTTCGATCGCCTCGCCGAAGATCCCCTTCTTGTAGCAGATGTAGCCGACGTTGATGCGTGCCAGCGAGTTGGCGGGCTCGCGCATGAGCACCTTCTGGAAGGTGCCGAGCGCCGCGTCGTAGTCCTCGCCCAGCATCTGCGCCCAGCCGAGCAGCGATTCCGCCTCGATCTCGTTGGGCGAGAGTTCCAGCGCGCGGGAGAGCGCCTGGATCGCCTCCGGGTAGTCGCCGAGGGAGAGCAGGCTCCAGCCCTTCTGGATGAAGGTCGAGGCGCCGATGTGGTCCGCCTGGATGACCGGCTTCTCGCCCGAGAACTCCGGCGCCGCGGCGGCGCTCTTCTCCGCCGCCAGCTGCTTGTAGCGGTCCACGAGCCCGCGGATTTCCTCCTTCAGCGCGCCGAGATCGCCGAGGATCCCGTCCACGTGCTTGAAGAACGCGATGATGTCCTTCTTGGCGGCCTCCAGCTCCGCGGGGGCCTGCGCCTGGTCGAGGAGGCCGTTGATCTGGTCGAAGCGGGCGCGCAGCGCCTTCACGTATTCCTCAGCCATGGACCGGCTCCGTCCCGAGGTCCTCGAGCGCGATCCGTTCCGTCGAAGTGAGCAGTCGCGCCGCCTGCAGGAGGATGATGATGCGGCCCGGGAGGGCGATGATCCCCTGGATGTACTCGGCCGCGAGGCCGCGCACGACGGGCGGCGGTGGGCTCACCCGCGCCGCGCCCACCCGCAGCACTTCCCGCACCGAGTCCACCACCGCGCCGATCGGGGTGCCGTCGCATTCGAGCACCATCGTCCGCGTCTCCTCGCTCAGCTCCGCCGCGGCGAGTTCGAACCGCTTGCGGAGGTCGATGACGGGCACGACGACGCCCTGCACCGTCAGCACTCCCTCGAGGAACGCCGGTGCCTTGGGGAGCCGTGCCGGCGCCTCGTAGCAGAGGATCCGCTGCACGTGGAAGATGTTGAACGCGAACTCCTGACCGCCGACGCGGAACACGACGACCTGGATGTCGTCCCCGTGACTCATGCGTCCTCCCTCCGTTCCGCGAGGCGCTTCGCGAGCGCCTCGAGATCCAGCATCGTGACCAGCGCGCCTCCCACCTGCCAGACGCCCGCCGCCGCCACAGTCGCGCCGGCCGCCGTGCCCGCCGTTCCCGGCTCGACCACGTCCTCCACGGCATCCACTTCCAGCGCGACCGGCTGGCCGCCGAGGCGCAGCACGACGGCGGTGTCGCCGCGCGACGCGGGCGCAGCGGTGCCGCCCAGCAGCGCGCCGAGGTGCAGGACAGACAAATGCCGCTCGCGCCAGCGGATGACGCCGCGGAAGGCCGGCAGCCGCCCCGGCACGGCGCCGGGCTCCCCCAGGTCCACGACCTCCTCCACCCCGGCGAGGTCGAACGCGTACCGCTCCGCTCCGGCGCGAACGACGAGGAACCCGGCCGCGTCGCTCACGCGGACCCCCGCGCCCGCCGCGCCAGCTCCGCCGCCGCGCGTTCGGCCACCTTGTCGAGCGGCACCATGTCCTCGGCCGCGCCGTTCTGGAGCGCGGCCTGCGGCATCCCGTAGATCACCGAAGTGGCCCGGTCCTGGGCGAAGGTCGCGCCGCCGGCGCGGCGGATGGCGGCGAGGCCGTCGGCGCCGTCGCGGCCCATCCCCGTCAGCACCACCCCCACCGCCGCGCGGCCGAAGGACTCGGCTACAGTGTGGAAGAGGACGTCCGCCGCCGGCCGCACGCCCCAGAGCGGCGGGGCCTGCGTCAGCTCGAGGGCGGCGTCGCCCGCCCGGCCCGCCACCGTCATGTGCCAGTCACCGGGCGCGACGTACACCGTGTCGGCCTCCAGCGGCATCCCCGGCGCGCCCTCGACGACCCGCAGCGCCGACTGCGAGTCGAGGCGGTCGGCGAAGCTCTTCGTGAAGCCGGCCGGCATGTGCTGGACGATGAGAACCGCGGCGCCGAGGCCGCGCGGCAGCGCCGGCACCACCTCGGCGAGCGCCCGCGGGCCGCCGGTGGACGCCGCGATGGCCAGGGCCAGCTGCGCCGCCCCGCCCCGAGAGACCGCCCGCGGCTCCGCGGTGCGCGGCCGCGCCAGCGCCCGGACCCGCGAGGGCTCCGACGCCGAGGCCGCGCGCAAGGCGTCGATCAGCCGCGGCGCGAGTGCGACCGACGAGTCGTCCGTCACGCGGTCGGGCTTCTGCACGAGGTCCACCGCGCCGAGCTCGAGGGCGCGGATGGCCTCGGCGGAATCGCGCGCCGCGAGCGCCGAGACCACCACGATCGGCCGCGGGGCCTCGCTCATGATGTAGCCAATGGCGCCGAGACCGTCGAGCTCCGGCATGGTGATGTCCATCGTCACCAGGTCGGGCTGGAGCGCGTGCACCTTCCGGATCGCGTCGAGGCCGTTGCGCGCCGTGCCCGCCACGCGGAACTCGCCGGAGGCGTTCACGATGTCCGACAGCAGCCTGCGCATCAGGGCGCTGTCGTCCACCACGAGCACCGAGGGCGGCGCGCTAGAGGATTCGGGTGCCATGGGCATAGGAGCGCACCTCGACGCGCCCCGTCTCGAGGAAGAAGTACACCGACCGGCCGTAGTCCTTGCCGGTGTCGCCCGCCGCCACCGGGATGCCCGCGCTTGCGAGCGCATCCCGCGTGGACTGGGTGTTGCGCTCGCCCACGCTCGCGACCGAGCCGGAAGCGGTGCTGGCGAACATGCTCGCGCCGCCGACGAGCCACGCCCGCAGCCGGTGCGGCGCGGCGCCGAGCTCGCCCATCCGCACCACGAGGAAGGGGACGGCCGTCTCGGGGAACTTCGCCGGCTTGTCGCGGTCGCGCGCCAGGCTTTGCGAGGGCAACAGGATGTGGGCGAGCCCGCCGACGCGCGCCTCCGCGTCGTAGAGCGCCACCGCCACGCACGAGCCGAGGCCGAGCGTGATCAGGACCGCGTCGCCGCGGTCCGCCGCCCAGTCCGCGACCGCCACCATCCGCTCCCTCACGACGGTCGCCGGTACAGCCGTTCCCGCGCGTCCTCGAGCGCGAGGCGCTGGCGCACGGGACCGAACAGGGTCTCGACCTTGCCGAGCAGGAGGTGGCCTCCCGGCGCGAGCGCGTCGGCGAAGACGCCGAACAGCCGCTCCTGCGCCGGCCGGTCGAAGTAGATGACCACATTCCGGCACACGATCAGGTCGTACGGCGGGTCGGGCGGCGGGTCGCGCATGAGGTCGTGGAGCCGCGGGCGGACGCACGCCACGATGCGCGGGTCGAGCCGGTACGGCGGCCCCGCCGAGAAGTGCCGCTCGCGCAACGCCGGCGGCAGGTCCTCGACGGCGGGGGCTTGGTACTCCGCACGCCGCAGGTCGTCGAGCGCCCCCGGGTCGAGATCCGTCGCGTCGATCCGGACGCGGCCGCGCACCGCGCCGCCCCGTTCCCCCGCGACATCGTGGAAGAGGAGCGCCAGCGAGTAGGGCTCCTCGCCCGATGCACAGCCCGCCGACCAGACCCTCACCGGGGCGCCACGCTCCCAGAGCGGCGCGATCACGCGTTCGCGGAGCACGGCGTACGTTTCGGGGTTCCGGAAGAACTTGGTGACGTTGATGGCGAGCGCCGTGACGAGCAGGTCGTACTCCTCCGGCGACCGTTCGAGGAGCGCCGCGTACTCGACGAAGCTGTGGACGCCCCGCGCGCGCATCCGCACGGCGAGGCGCCGCCGCAGGCACCGGTCCTTGTAGCCGCGGAGCGAGAGCCCGCGGTCGCGCTCGACCTGGGTGAGCAGGGCTTGGAGGCCGGCGCCCTCAAGGGAGACGGTCATCCGGGCGGTAGCCGCTCCACGGTCGAGAGGTTGGCCAGCGCGAGGCTGTGGCCGGGGTTCAGCGCCACCGCCTCGCGCCAGAGCTCCACCGCTTCCTGCTGGCGCAACTCCTTGAAGGCGATGTTCCCGAGTTTGAAGTAGACGTCGTCGCCGAGGCGCGGCGCGAGTTTCACGGCGCGGGCGTACGCCTCCCGGGCCTCCTCGATGCGTCCGGCGCGGTAGCACAGGTCGCCGAGGTTCTTCGACAGCTGCGGGAGCGAGGGGTCCTCCTCGAGCGCGAGTCGCGCCACCTCCTCGGCGCGGTCCGGGTCCCCCGCGTGTTCGTACAGCGCTGCGAGGTTGTTGCGCAGCGGCCCGCTGTGCGGATACCGCTCGATGCCCTCATCGAGGATCGGGCGCGCGTCCTTCGGGTGGCCGGCGACCACCGCCGCGAGGGCGCGCGCCCAGTACCACAGCGCGCTGGGCGCCTTCCCGCCCAGCAGCGCCCGCGCGCGGTCGAGGCGCTCGATCGCCTCGGCGCCGCGGCCGGCCCGCAGCGCGCACACTCCCCAGCCGAGGACCACGCGCGCGTCGGCGGGCGCGCGCGCCGACGCTTCCTCGTAGGCGGCGTCGGCCTCCGCGAACCGCCCCACCTGCTCGAGCGCCACCGCGAGGTCGTGCAGAACCGCGGGCCGCGCGACGCGCTCCGCCGCCTCGCGCAACGCATCCACCGCCTCCGCGGCGCGCCCCTGCCGGAGCGCCACCAGGCCCAGGTAGAAGTGCGCCTCCTGGTCGCCCGGGGAGAGCTCCGCCACCCGCCGGAACTCGCGCAGCGCCTCGTCGAACATCGCCGTTTTGTAGAACGCGAGGCCGAGGTTGCGGTGCTCCTCGACGCGCGCGGCCGGCACCGGCGCCGCCACCGTCTCGACGCGCGTGCGCCCCAGGCGGTGCGCGAACCCCGCGGTGATGAGCCCGTAGAGCGCCTTCGCCACGTCGAACTCGAGCATCCCCGAGTCCTCGACGAGCTGCACCACGTCCCGGCGGCCGTCGATGAGCGTCACCAGGCGCTCCTGCTCGGGCGTCAGCGTCACGCCCGACCCGCCGAGGCGCTGGCGCTCGACCACGAAGATCAGGTCGAACGAGGGGATCTTCTTCTCGATGAGGCTCCACTCGTCCACGCGGCGGGCGCCCTCGAGCAGCAGCGACTCGGGGCTGATGCGGACGAGGAAGTCCTGCTGCTCCGGCCGGACGTCGGTCTCGAAGCTGAAGGTGCCGCTGGTCCAGGTGAAGAGGTAGTAGACCGCCTCCTCGATCTGGATCCGCATGTAGTTCTCGAGCGCCGGCCGCGTGAGCGCGTTCATGTCGACGAGAATCTCGCCGAGCCGCTGGTTCCTCCGGTGGCCCTGCGCCTCGACGGCGGTCTGGAGCTGCTCGGGCGTGACGAGCCCGTTCTTGACGAGGATGTCGCCGAGCCGGTCGCGCCGGTTGACGATGGACGCGTAGACGATTTGTCCGGTCTCGAAGTAGATGTAGCCGAAGTTGTTCCGCTCGGCGACCGAGAGGCAGCCCGTCTTCTGCCCCATCGAGAGCAGCTGCAGGACGTCGGGGAGGCTCGCCTCCTTCAGGCTGCCCTTGATCGCCATCAGCGGAAGTCCTCGATCAGGCGGTCGCCGATGTCGGGCCAGTCCCACACGACCTTCTCCCGGCTGCGCAGGATCGGATCGATGCCGTCCGGGACGCCGGACGCGGCGGCGAGTGCCGCCGAGACGCGACCCGCCTCACCCTCGAGCGCGAGCCGGGCCATCATCACCGTGAGCGTCTCGCGGGTGGGGTCGATGCTCTGGACGACGCGGTTCACGAGGCCGGCCACCGCGCGGGCGCCGTCGGCGGGGCGGGACGCCAGGTACTCGAGCACGCCGGGGTCGGCGCTGACGTGCTCGGCGGCGAGCAGCCGGCGCGCCATCTCGGAGCGCATCTCGCGGTCCGGCGGCGCCACCTCCACCACCAGCCCCTCGGAGAAGCGCGAGACGAGTCGCGGCGCGATCCCCTCGAGCTGCGCCGGGAGCCGGTTCGCGGTGAAGACCAGCTGCTTGTTCGCGTCCTGGAACGCGTTGAAGAGGTTGAACAGCTCCTCCTGCGTGCGCTCCTTCCCCGCGAGAAGCTGGACGTCGTCGAGGAGGAGGGCGTCCGCGCCCCGGTAGCGGCGGCGCCACCAGTCGGTGCGCTCCCCGTGGATCGCGGAGACCAGCTCCTCGAAGAAAACTTGCGCCGACACACAGCCGACCACCATCCCCGGCCGCGCGGCGGCGAGCGCGTTGCCGAGCGCGTGGAGGAGGTGCGTCTTGCCCACCCCCGCCAGCCCCACGATGACCAGAGGGTTGTAGCGTCGGCCGGGCTCCTGGGCCACGGCCCGGGCCGCGCGCACCACCGCATCGTTCGCGACGCCCACGATCAGCTCGGCGAAGCTGAGCGCGCCCGAGGGAGCCGGCGGCGGCGCGGAGCCCTCGCGCACGCGCTGGACCCACGCCTTGGCCTCGGCGACGTGGTCGGGGTCCTTGAAGCGCGAGCTGCCCGCCGCCGCGGGGTCGAAGCGCGCCGTCATCTCGACCAGCGACCGGAGTTGCGCGACGTCCGCCTCGTAGGCCGCGAGGATCCCCACCACATCGGGGATCTCCTCGTGCGCGAGCAGCGCCTCGAGGCGAACCGTCTTGTATCCCTGTCCCTGCCAGCGCACTATCGCTTCCCCGACGCGACCCTTCCACGCCTCCAGCTGGCGCGCAACGGACTGCGAGACCACCGACAGGAACGAGGAGAAGTCGTCCAGGGGGACCGATGCGGGCTGCTCCGGCGCGAGGGCCGGGGCTGCCGCCGGGGCCGCCGCAGGCCGAACCGCCGGCCCGCCCGCCGGCCCACCCGCAGTCGCGCTCGCCGCGGCCTCGCCGGTCAGGAGCGCGCGGGCCCCTTCGGGGGTCAGAGGGAACTCGCCCACCGCCTGGAAGGCGATCAGCCGGTTCCCGAGGCCGATGAGCTCGCGCACGTTGGCCGCCGAGATCTCGGCCACGGCCTCGAGGACGCCGGGCGCCATCACCACGCTGCGCTCCTCCGCCTTGCGCCGCAGGATCGCCAGTCGCGTCTCGAAGTCCGGCGGGGCGACGTCCACCAGCAGCCCCCCCGCAAGCCGGGTAATGAGCCGTTCGTCGAGGTCACGGATCTCCGCCGGCGGGCGGTCCGACGTGAGGACCAGCTGGCGGCCCGCCGCCTGCAGCGCCTCGGAGAGCCGCAGCAACTCCGCCTGCATCTCGCGCCGGTCGGCGAGGAACTGCACGTCGTCGAGGAGGAAGACGTCCATCTCCTGCGCGCCGCGGCGGAACGCGTCGCTCTGGCCGGCGGCGACCGCGGCGTGGTACTGCTCGACGAACTCCTCGAGGGTCACGTACCGCACGCGCAGCGCCGGCTGCTGCGCCTGCGCCTCGAAGCCGATCGCCTGGAGGAGGTGGGTCTTCCCCAGCCCGGACTTCGCGTAGAAGAAGAGGGGGTTGTAGACGGAGCCCGGCGATTCGGCGACGGCGCGCGCGGCGCTGGTGGCCAGCCGGTTGCTGGCGCCGACGATGAACGTCTCGAAGCGGAACCGCGGGTTCAGGTCCACCTCAACCCTGCCGCCCCGACGCGCCCTGGCTGAGCTTGCGCAGCACCTCGGCGCTGATGGCCTTCAGCGTCTCGAACACGCCGGCCCCGTGGAGCGCGTCGGCGGGGAAGGCGGACAGCGCGCGGAAGTTCAGCGCGTCGTCGAGTTCCGCGGGAGCGAGGATCAGGTCCCGCGGCAGGTCCTGCTTGTTCCACTGCAGGACCATCGGGATGGTGCGGGTGTCCACCCCGCACTCGAGGATGTTCTGGTGGAGGTTCTGCAGGCTCTCGATGTTCTCGTCGAGTTGCCGCGCCTGGCTGTCGGCCACGAACACCACACCGTCGGCCCCCTGAAGGACCAGCTTGCGGGTGGCGTTGTAGTAGACCTGGCCCGGCACGGTGTAGAGCTGGAACTTGGTCGTGAACCCCGAGATCATACCGAGGTCCAGCGGCAGGAAGTCGAAGAAGAGGGTCCGGTCGGTCTGCGTCGCGAGCGAGACCATCCGGCCCTTCCGGTCGTCCGGAACCTGGCCGTAGATGTACTGCAGGTTCGTCGTCTTCCCCGAGCGCCCCGGCCCGTAGTAGACGATCTTGCACGTGATCTCACGCGCCGTGAAGTTCACGAGCGACATAGGCTCACCTGCCGAAGAGTGAGGCCAGGCTCTGACCCAGCTCCGCCTCGAAGTCCTCGGCGAGAATCGGTCCCCGCTCCCGGTCGGCGGGGGCCGCGGCGTGGAGCGCCGCGGCGAACTCGTCGAAGAAGAACCCTACCAGCCCGATCGACGTCTCGCGCCCGAACACCGTCAGGATCACGAGCGGTCCGCGCGGCGTGCGGCACACCGCCAGATGGATACCGTGCCGCTGGCCCGCGTGGAAGAGCGCCCCGAAGGTCGCCTCGCCCATCAGGTCGGCGAGCGCGCCGGACGACGCCATGATGGCCGCGCCGAGGGCCGCCACGCCCATCAGGTCCACCGCCCGGGCGAAGCCGTGCTGCGCCAGCACCTGCCCCGCCGGCGTCATCACCACCACGAACCGCGCGCTGGACTGCGCCAAGTAGCGTATGAGCGGCGGCTCCGTCCAGAGCTCGACGACGGCGGTGGTCACGCCGCCGCCTCCGCCGCCCGCATCATCTCGAGCCGGCACAAGCCGACGTTGACCCGCGGGTCCGTCAGCGCGACCACCAGGAGATCGCGCGGCGCGGGCACGATGAGGAGCGTCCCGTCGGCCGCGTCCATCCGCAGAAACCGCACCCGCCCGGCACCCGTGGCACTCGCCGCTCCCCCGACCTTGCGCGCGAGCGCCGCCGCCAGCGCCGCGACGGCCTTGCCGTTGACCGTCTCCATCAGGAGCTGGGCCACCACGAGGCCGTCGTCTGCGGCCACGTACATCGAGCCGCGCACGCCGCGCACCCGCGAGATGCGGTCGAGGGCCCGCTCCAGGTCCGCGCTCACTCGCCCTGCCTCGCCAGCCACGCCGACGCCGCGGCGTGCGCGCGCTCCGCCACGCGAAGCGCGAGGCCGACCGGCATGCCGCGCTCGCGCCGCACGAGGAGCAGCGCGCCCGGCCCCACCGGCGCCAGGACGAGGTTCGCGCGGTCCGCCTCGGCCACGATGGTCGTCCACGCCCCGAGCGCAAGGTACTGCGCCGTCCGCTCCGCTTCGCTGGAGACCCCCGCGAGGCCCGCCGCGGCGAGGGCCGACACGTCGGCGCCATCCGCACCGTTGAGCCCGCCCGCCACCACCAGACCGCGATCGTCGAAGAGCAGGATGTCGGCCGTCGCACCCTCGAGCCCGCGGAAAACCGGCGGCAACTCGGCCGCCGCGTCCGCGGCGGCACCCACGGCCGCCACCGAGGGTGCGCAAGGCGCCGTGGCCGGGACGACGGCAGGCTGGGGGCGCGCTGGGGCAAGGGCCGGCACCGCGCTCTCCACCCCGAGGGCCCGGCGCACCGTGTCGAGTGCCCGGCGCGCCCCGTCGTCCGCCGGAGCCACCTCCAGCGCCCGCTCCAGCACCGCGAGCGCCCCGTGCGCGTCCCCCTCCCGGAAGAGCGCGAACCCCATCCCCTTCAACGCACCGGGGTGGTCGGGCGCCACCGCCAGCGCGCGGCCCCACGCCTCCCGGGCCCGCGGCAGGTCGTCGCGGCTGGCGTGGATGCGACCGAGGCAATCGAGGCCGTCGGCGTGCTCGGGGTGCCGCGTCAGGCCGCCGTTCACCACGCGCAACGCCTGCTCGAGATCGCCGCGCCGGCGCAGCACCTCCGCAAGATCCACGTAGACGAGACTCGCAGGGTCGGCGGCGAGCACCGTCGAAAGGGCGCGGATGTCCTCAGGCACGGAGCGCCTCAAGGTGACGCTCCAACACCGCCGAGGCCGCCTTCGCCTCGGCGACGGCCTCGCGCGCGGCGGGGCTCGCCGACCGCGCCGCCATGTCCTCCCAGCAGCCGAAGGACTCGCGCGCCTCGCGGTGACTGCCCGTCGCCGCCAGCGCGTACCCGAACCAGCGATGCCCGTCGGCGAGCTGCGCGTCGAGTCGCAGCGCACGGCGGCACTCGTCCACCGCCTCGCTCCAGCGCCCCTGCCCCAGGTGCACGCGTCCAAGCACCAGGTGCGCCCGCGCCTCGTGCGGCCGCAGGCTGATGGCAGCGAGCGCCGCAGACCGCGCCTGCTCGAGGTCGCCGGCCTCGAGACGCGCCTCGGCAGCGGCGAGCAGCGCGCCCACGTCATCACCCGAGCTGGATGGGCGCATCCGGGCGGGAGCAGGGTCCGCGACGGCGATCACGCCGGTGGCCACCAGCCCGAAGAGCGTCTTGGCGGTCTCGAACTCCGGCCGAGCCACCGACGCCGCGATCTGGCGGACGTCACGCTCCCCGTCCACCTGCGCCAGAACCTCCCACTCCTCGGGCAGCAGGTGCAGGTGGGACATCCCGTCGCTGCTGCCGGCCTCCGCCAACGCCAGCACCACTCCGAGGTGCGGCAGGTGCACCTCGATGCGCGACCACTCGTCGATCCGGCGCGCGCCCTCCATCAGCAGCTTCTCCACCGGAATGCTCACCGTCAGGTCGGACGGGAGGCCATCGAGCGCGCCCTCGGCGAAGGAGAAGAACCCCTCGCGCCACGATATCAGCTCGAAGACGCTCTCCTCGATGTGGGATTCCACTTGGCGCGTCAGCTCGCGCTCGCTGACGGCACCCACCTCCACGAGGATGCGCCCCAGCCGGCGGCGGTGACCCTCCTTCACCTGCTGGACCCGTGCGCGCTCGACGTCGGCCTCCGTGACCCTTCCCGCACGCAGCAGCACCTCGCCCAGGCGGTGGGGGTTGCTCCGGATCTCAGCGTACACGACGGCCCCGTGGTCGAAGCAGACGGTGCCGTCGTTGCTCCGCAGCTCGCTCGAGATGCGCAGCACCCCCGTCTTCCGGCTCAGGTCGAGGAGCTGGAAGACATCGTGCAGCCCGAGCTCGCGGAGCGGTCCCTCGATCGCCATCGCTACGCGGCCTCACCCGCGAAGATGTGGACCAGGTCGAGCGCCGTGCGCGTGTGAGTGCGCGCCGCCTGCGCGAAGGGCCCGCCCGGCTCGAGCGCCACCACCCGCTCCCACTGCGCCACTGCTTCGCGGTAGCGTCGCTCGCGCGCGAGCGCCAGCCCCAGATGGAACCGTGCCGCCACGCGCTCCGGCTCGAAGCGGGTGACCCGCTCGCACGCCGCGCGCGCATCGGCCGCGCGGCCGTCGTCGAGCAGCACCTGGGCGAGGAGCAGCAGGGCCTCGAGGTCAAAGGCGTCCCGCTCCAGCACGGCGACGAGGACATCCAGCGCCTCGCCACCCCGCCCCTGGCCGCGCAGCAGTATTGCGAGCGCCAGCGAGGCCGCCGCGTAGGTCGGGAGGTGCTCGAGAGCCGACCGGTACGCATCCTCGGCCTCGCGCGCCGCGCCGCGCACCTCCGCCAGATGGCCGACCTCCACCCATATCTGCACGAAGCCGGGATCGAGGTCGAGCGCCGCCCGGTAAGCCACGTATGCCGCCTCCGCGTCCCCCACGCCGAGGGCCACGTCGCCTAGGAGCTTGCGGACGTCGGCACGCTCGGGAGCCCGCTCCTGAGCGTGGCGCAGCGCCTCGAGCGCCGCCGCTGGGTCGCCGGTCCGGCCGCGGGCCTCGGCCGCCAGCAGGGCGGCGTCCATGTCGTCGGGCAGCTCCGCGAGGAGTGCGTCCGCCAGGGGCCGCGCTTCGCCGGCGCGTCCCAGCGCCAGCAGGGCCCGCACCTCTCCCCCGCGGGCCGCGGGGAGGTCGGGCCGCACCTTGCGGGCCTCGCGGTAGCGGTCCAGCGCCTCGCCGTGCACGCCGCGGCGCGCGAAGACGTCGCCGAGGATGATCGCTCCTTCGCAGCGATCGGCGCCCCGACCCATGGCGCGCGTGATCTCCGCCGCCGTCTGCTCGAAGAGGCCCTTCGAGAGGTAGTCCCGGGCCAGCGCGAACGCGTCCTCCGGCGCTCGCGCCATCCCCTTCCGCGTCGTCGGCCGGAGCGACGAGAAGATGTCGTCGAGGAGGCGGGGGTCGAACGCGAACGCCTCGCCCGTGGACTCGAAAGGCCGGTCGCCGCCCAACTCGGGCACTACGCCGAGCGACGGGTCCTCGAACTGCAGCTCGATGGCGAGCAGGAACTTCTGCGGCACGTAGTACGGATCGAGCTGGAGCGCGCGGCGCACCTCGCGCAGCGAGCCCTCGAAGTCGCCGAGGTTCGAGAGCGTGAAGCTGAGGTTGTAGTGCGCCGCCGCGCGGTCGGGGTCGGACTCGACCGCCCGCGCGAAGGCGTTCTTCGCGTCGGTGTAGCGCTTGAACTCCACCAGCACGAGCCCCACGCCGTTCCACGCCAAGGCCGACTGCGGGTCGATCTCCAGCACCTGCCGGTACGCCTCGAGCGCGAGCTGGTGCCGGCCCAGCTGCGTGAGGAGCAGCGCGAGGTTCAGCCGCCCGGTGACGAAGTCCGCCTGGTGCCGCATCGCGTCGCGGAACGCCTCGACGGCGTCCTCGTGCGCCCCCTGCGCGGCCAGCGCCACGCCGAGGTTGTTGTGCGCGAGCGCGTACCCGGGCTCCACCGCGACGGCGCGGCGGTACGAGGCGAGGGCCTCGTGCGCGCGGCCACTCTGGTGGAGGCAGACCCCCCGCTCGTTCCACAGCTTGGCCGCGTCGGGGTATTCGGCTACCAGCTCCTCGAACAGCTCCACGGCGGCGCCGAGCTCGCGCCGGGCGAGGAGCACCTCCGCGATCGCCTGGCGTACCAGCCGCCGGTCCTCGCCGCGGTCCAGGGCGAGGCGCAGTTCGCGCAGCGCCTCGGCGTGGTAGCCCTTCTCGCGGAACGCCAGGCCCAGGGTGTAGTGGGCGAGCTGGTTCGGCGGCGCGCCGGCCGCGGACGTCTCGGGCGCCGCCGGCGCATCCGCGGCGCGCCCGCCGGACCCGTTCTCCAGCGACAGGTTGGGGTGCGCGCGGCCCAGCGCGGGGTTGAGCTGGACCGCCTTCTTGGAGGCGGCGCGGGCGTCGGCATGTCGACCGAGGTCACCGAGCACGAAGGCGAGGAGGTGCTGCGCGTCGGCGTTGTCGGGGGCCAGTTCCACCGACCGCCGGAGGGCCTCCAGCGCATCCTCGTTCATCCCGCGCTGGTAGAGCACCTCGCCGTAGTGGAACCAGACCACCGACGAGTCGGCGTCCAGCTCGCAGGCCCGCTCGAGCCACTCCCCCGCCGCGTCGAGCCGCCCGCGCCGCTGCTCCGCGACGCCGAGCTGGAGCATCGCTCCCGCGTCGCGCGGCCGCTCTCCGAGGATGGCCGCGAACTCCGCCACCGCGTCGTCCCACTGTCCCACCGACGCGTACGCCCGGGCGAGCTCGGCGCGCGTGTCGAGGTCGCCGGGCCGCTGGCGCTGCCGCTCGCGCAGCGCGGCGATGCGCTGGTCGTAGGCGCCGGACTTCGCGTACACGATCTCGAGGTTGCGCTGCGCCACCGCCATCCGCGGGTCGAGGGCCAGCGCCCGGGTGAGCGACTGCGCCGCCTCCTGGTAGAGGCCCTTCCGGAAATAGAGGACGCCCAAGTTGTTGTGCGCCCCCGCGTCGGACGGATCGATCCGACCGGCGAACGACCTCAGGATGGCGAGGTCGCGTTCCGAGGCCACGGGCGTCATCGGCACCGGAGGGCGCTAGGTGAGCCGGACCGCCTGCAGGATGGCGCGGAGCGAGGCCGAGTCGGGAATCAGCAGGAAGTAGCCTGCCAGCAACTCGTTCCCGGCCTGGAACTGGAACTGGGTCTCCACGCAGAAGACGTAGTCGCGCTCGTGCCCGAAGTTGAGGTAGGTGGAAGTGAGCACCGCCGCCGACAGATCGATCACGAGGCTCGGCACGGACGGCAGCAGCATCATGCCCATGAACGACGAGAGGGCGTTCATGTAGGCGCCGCACAGGATGTTGCCGGCCTCCTTGAGGCTCGACTGCTCGAGCACCCCGAACTCGGTCGTCTTGCCGATCGGCCGGGCCAGGAGGAGGTCGCACAGGCGGCGCGCCGCCGGCTCCGGGAAGACGAGGAGCGTGCGGCCCGTCAGGTCGCCGAGCATATGCAGCAGGATGGCCGCCACGATCTCGTCGGGCTTGCCGAGGAGGCAAGCCACGTCCTCCAGCCGGGTCACCGCGATCTTGGGGACGGTGATCATGATGCGCCGGTTGGTCAGCTGCGAGAGCGCCGTCGCGGCATGCCCCGCGCCGATGTTCTCCACCTCGCGCAGTGCGTCGAGCTGGAGCGCCTTCAGGTCCCGGATGTCGTCCATCGCACCCTCGCCCTAGACGAGGCCCCCGGCGTCGAGGATCAGCGCCGGCACACCGTCGCCCAGAATGGTCGCGCCGCTGAACACGGGGAGCATCCCGCGCGGCGCCTCGAAGCTCTTCACCACGATCTCCTGCTGCCCGACGAGCGCATCCACCACCACGCCCGTGCGGCGCTCGCCCAGCTCGAGCACGATCACCGGCTGCCCGCGCCGCGGCACAGCCGGGGCCGCAGCCCCGAGCACCTCCCGCAACCGCACCAGCGGCAGCAGCTGGCCGCGCAACAGCACGGCTTCGCGCCCCTGCACCCGCTGGACGTCGGCGGGCCTGGCGTCGAAGGTCTCCGCCACGTGCGTGAGCGGCATCGCATACAACTCGTCACCCACCCGGGCGAGCAGCGCGCGCACGATCGCGAGGGTCGCGGGCAGCCGCAGGGTGAAGGTGGTCCCCGCCCCGTCCTCCGAGCGCACTTCCAGCGATCCGCCGAGCGCGCGCAGGGCCGCGGTCACCGCGTCGATCCCCACGCCGCGGCCCGACACGTCCGTCACCGCCTCCGCCGTGCTGAAGCCGGGACGGGAGATGAGATGGAACAGCTCCTCGTCGGCCAGCGCCGCGACGCCCGCCTCCACGAGCCCCTGCTGCCGCGCGCGCGCCAGCACCTTCTCCCGGCTGATCCCGCGGCCGTCGTCGGCGACCTTGATCGCCACCGTCGAGCGCTCCCGCAACGCGGACAGCACCAACTGCCCCACCGCCGGCTTGCCCTTCGCCACGCGTTCGTCGGACGCCTCGATGCCGTGGTCCACCGAGTTGCGGAGCAGGTGCACCAGCGGCTCGGCGATCTCGTCCAGGATCGCGCGGTCGAGCTCGATCTCCTTCCCTTCCACCCGGAAGGCGACCTGTTTCCCCGTCTGCCGCGCCAGGTCGCGCACCATGCGCGGGAAGCGGTCGAACACCTGCCAGACGGGCACCATCCGCGCGGCCACCATCTCGTTCTGCAGCGCCGCCGCGAGCCGCGCGATCTGGCCGCTCACGTCGTGCAGGTCGGGCTCCGAGAAGCGCGCCGCGACGGTGTGCAGCCGGCCCCGCGCGATGACGAGCTCGCCGGTGAGGTTCATCAGCTCGTCGAGGCACCGCAGGTCAACCCGGATGTGGCGGGAGCGCTGCGTCTCGCCGGCCGCCGCCTGCGCCGCCTCGGCGACCTCGTCGGACACCTCGATCCGCTCGACGTCGCCCACCGCGACCAGCGCCGCGGTGAGCGCCGCGACCTCCGCCGCGCTGTCCAGCCGGAAGCTGAACCGGCCGTCGAAAGCGTCGTTCTCGAACGCCACCGGAGCCGGCGTCACCGCGCTCACCGGGCCGAGCCCCTCGGCGCGGCGCAGGACGAGCAGGGAGCGCGCCCCCTTGAGCTGGGCATCGGCCCGGATCGTGACCTGCACCGTCCGGCCCTTGCCGGGGCCGGTCTGCGGCAGGATGACGGGCACCGAGGGGCGCGACTCGCGCACCGGCGCCGCCGGACCCGCGGCCGCCTCCCGGTCCAGCTCGGCGAGGAGCAGGGCGACACCCGGTGCGGCGTCCCCTCCGGCGACCGACTCGGCGATGGCGCGCTCCAAGGCGTCCGCCGCGCGGAACAGCAGATCGAGCATGGCCGCGTTCGCCGTGCGCTCGCTGCGGCGCACGCCGTCGAGCAGGCTCTCCACGCGGTGCGCCAGGTCCGCGACCGCCGCGTAGCCCATCGTCGCCGCCATCCCCTTGATCGTGTGGACCGCGCGAAAGATCCCGCCCACGGCGCCCGTGGCGGCGGGATCGCGTTCCCACTCGAGGAGGAGCTGGTTGAACGCGGTGAGATGCTCGCGGCTCTCGGTGAGGAAGAGGTCCGCGTACTTCCGGACATCCATCCTACCCGAGGACGCGCTGCACCGCTTCGAGCACGCGCGACGGCTGGAACGGCTTGACGACGAAATCCTTGGCCCCGGCCTGGATGGCCTCGACCACCAGCGCCTGCTGGCCCATGGCGCTGCACATCAGGATCTTCGCGTCCCGATCGGCTTTGACGATCTCCCGGACCGCCTCGATGCCACCCATGTCGGGCATCACGATGTCCATCGTGACGAGGTCCGGGTGCAGCTCCCTGTACCGCTCGATGGCCTGCACCCCGGTCTCCGCTTCCCCGACGACCTCGTAGCCGGCTCCGGCGAGGATGTCGCTGATCATCGTCCGCATGAAGATCGCGTCGTCGCAGACGAGCACTCGATGGCCCACACCTTCCTCCTACGGCAGTAGAGGATCCAAGAGCGCACTCGTGGCGAGCTGCGCGAACGGGCGGCCGGCCGCGGTCCCCACGGCGCGGACCAGGTCCGGGCGTACGCCCGGCAAAGCGCCCCCATCGTCGAGGTCCGCGTCGTCGAGGACCACGAGATCGAGGACCTCGTCCACCACGAGGCCGACGCGGTGGGACGCGTGATCGAGCAACAGGACTGAGCCGACCTCCGGTGAGGGCGTGGCGGCGAGGCCCAGCGCCACCGCCGCATCCACCAGCGTCACCAGCAGCCCCCGCACGTTTACGAGACCCCGGATCGCCGCGGGCGCGCCGGGGATGCGGGTCGCCGGCTGGATGGGGAGGATCTCCCGGGCCGCCTCTGCGTCCACCCCGAACAGCTGCCCGGCAGACCGGAACAGCAGCACTCTACGCGCGCTCACGGCACCCACCGAGCTCGAAAAAACGAAGATACTCCAGCGGCCGGGTCTCAGCAAGCAAGTTGGTGTCGCGCAATGCGATGGCCAGCGCCGGCCGGAGGTCGTCGGGCCATTCCGCGCGCACCACGATGCGTGCGCCGGTCCGCGGGTGGGGGATGGCCAGCCACGCGGAGTGGAGGGCCTGGCGCGGCACGCTGCGCTCCAGCTCCTCCGCCTCAGCGCGCGTGGCGTCTGAACGGCGGGCACCCTGGCCACCGTACACGGCATCGCCAACGACGGCGTGGCCGATGGACTGGAGGTGCACCCGGATCTGGTGGGTGCGGCCCGTTTCCAGCGCCGCCGCGCACAGGTCCGCAGCGGCGCCGCGCGCCACGGCGCGCACGCGCGTGACGGCGGGCCGGCCTCCGGCCACGATGGCCATCCGCTTCCGGTCGGTCGGGTTGCGGGCGAGGGGCGAGTCGATCCGCCGTTCGTCCGCACCGAGGTGGCCCCAGGCGAGCAGCGCGTACCGGCGCTCGATGCGCCGCGCCGCGAGCGCCGCACCGAGCCGTTCGTGCGCCCGGTCGTTCTTGGCGACCACGAGGAGCCCGGACGTGTCCTTGTCGAGCCGGTGGACGATGCCCGGCCGCCCCGCCGCCCCGCCCCCGAGCCGCAAACCGCGAGCGACCAGCGCGTTCACCAGCGTGCCCTCCCAGTGGCCTGGCGCCGGATGCACGACCAGGCCCGCCGGCTTGTCCACCACGGCGAGGTCATCGTCCTCGTACACGACGGTGAGGGGGATGTCGGCGGGAGGGATGGGGCGCACGGTCCGTTCCGGAAACGCCACTTCGACGAGCGCGCCCCGCTCCGCCTCGAGCGAGGGCCGCGCCAGGGTGCCGTCCACGCGCACCGCTCCCTCGGCGATGAGACGGGCGACGGCGGTGCGGGAAAGCTGGAGCTGGTCGGCGAGGAAACGATCGAGGCGTTCGGCCCGCGGCACCGCCACCGAGAAGCGAGTGAGGGGCGGACCCGTCACCGAGTCGCTAGCCCTGGTCCGGGGGGGCGACCTCGGGCGTGGGGACGGCGTGGGTCACCCGTCCCTCGCTCCACAGCGCGACGGCCAGAGCCACCGCGCCGCAGCTGATGGCCATGTCCGCCACATTGAAGGTCGGCCAGTGGAGCGGCCCGATGGTGACGTCGAGGAAGTCCACCACCCCGCGGCTTGAGCGCACGCGGTCGATGAGGTTCCCGGCGGCACCGGCCATCACCGCGGCGATGGCGTAGAAGCGCAGGCCGTCGCCGGTCTTCGTGCGGCTGGCCATCGAGGCGAGCACGACGAGCGCGACGACCGTGAGCGCCATGAAGACCCAGCGCGAGTAGTCCCCCACGTGGATGCCGAACGCCGCGCCCCGGTTGTAGACGAGCTGCAGATTCAAGACATCGCCGAGGACCGGGACGCCGAGATAGCGTGGGAGCCGGGCCTCGGCGATGAGCTTCGTAACGCGATCGAGGACGATCACCGCGAGGATGATGCCGGCGAACCAGCGCCGCTCAACGGTGCTTGCCATTCTCCTCTTTTTCCTTGCAGTTGATGCACAGGCGGGCGTGGGGCAGCGCGTCGAGGCGCTCGTAGGAGATGTCCTCGCCGCACTGCTCGCACTTGCCGAACTTCTCGGGCGTGGTGTAGAGGCGGCTCAGCGCCTGGTTGAGATGCCAGAGGAAGCGCCCTTCCTTAGACGCCATCAGGAACGCCTTCTCGCGCTCCATCGCGTCGGTCCCCTGGTCGGCCATGTGGAACGAGTACGACGACAGGTCGCCGTCGGAGGCCTGGAGCGTCGTGTTGAAGCTCTCGCCGTAGTGGCCGATCTCCTTGAGCGCGCGCGCACGCTCCTCCTGGAGCCGTTTCTCGAAGTGCGCAATCCGTCTCTTGTTCATGGCTGCGTTCCCCGCTCCACGCTCGTGTCAGCCGCCCGCCCGCCGTACCGCCAGCTGCGCGCGGAGGCCGTCCAGCTCCGCTTCCTGCACCAGATCGGCGTCCGCCTCCGGCGGCGCCGTCCAGACCTGCCGGGCGAGGGTCTCGCCCGCGATGTACGCCGCGTGCTCCCGCGCCGCAGCGAGGACCGCCGGGTCGCCAGCGACCCACAGGTCGATGCGGTCGGCCACCCGGTAGCCGGCGTCGCGCCGCAGGCGCTGCACCCGGCTCACGATCTCCCGCGCCAGCCCTTCCCGCCGGAGCGCGTCGCTCAGCGCCGGATCGATGGCCGCGACCACCACCCCGTCGGCCCGGACCACCACATCGCCCCGAGCCTGCCGGTGGACGACGAGGTCGTCCGGCTCGAGCAGCACCGCGCCGCCCTCGACGACGATCTCCACCGGCTCGCCCGCCTCGAAGCGGGCCACCGCGTCGGAGGAGAGCCGCCGGATGGCCGCCGCCGCCGCCGGGGTCGCCTTGCCGAATCGCTTGCCGAGGGCACGAAAACTAGGCCGCGCTTCCAGCGTGACAAGGTCCGTCCCCGCGTGCACCAGCTCGACCCGCTTGACATTGACCTCAGCCGAGAGTAGCGGCACCAGCGCGTCGAACAGGGCGCGGTCCACGTCGGCCGGGACCGCCGCGAGCATCCGCGAGAGCGGCTGCCGGACGCGGATCCCCACGTCCTCGCGGGCGCTGCGCGCCAGCGACGCGAGCCGCCGGATCACGTCCATCGCCCGCTCGAGCGCCTCGTCCTCGTGCGCCGGCACCGGGTGCGGGAACGGCGCCAAGTGCACCGACGTCCCGGCCAGCGCGCGGTGGATCGCGTCGGCGAGGAACGGCGCCGCCGGCGCCAGGAGTCGGGCCGTGATGGCCAGAACGTCGTGCAGCGTGGCGAGGGCCGCGGGGTCCGCCGCGCCGCCCGGCACCCAGAAGCGCGCCCGGTTGAGCCGCACCCACCAGTTCGACAGGTCGTCCACGACGAACCCGACGATCGCGCGCGTGCCCGCCGTGACGTCGTAGCCCGCCCACGCCTCGCGGACCGCGCGGATGGTCCGCGACAGCCGGCCGTGCAGCCAGCGGTCGCCCAGGGGCCGCGCCGCCAGCGGCGGCGCCCCGTCGGCGCGGCGCCAATCCTCGGCGTAGAGCTGGAAGAGGTTGTAGGTGTGCCGCAGCTTCTCGAGCACGCCCCCCGCCACGTCGGCGAGGGCGCGTTCGTCGAAGCGCTTCGGCAGCCACACCTGGCTCGACGTGAGGAGGTAGAGCCGCACCGCGTCCGCGCCGTACCGCTCGATCACCGCGGCCGGCGCCACCACGTTGCCACGGCTCTTCGACATCTTCTGGCCGGCGGCGTCGAGCACCATCTCGTTCACCACCACGTGGCGGTACGCCGTCTGCTCGAAGACCGTCGCCGCGATCGCGAGCAGCGAGTAGAACCAGCCCCGCGTCTGGTCCACCCCCTCGGCGATGAAGTCCGCCGGGAAGTGGTCGCGGAACTCCTGCTGGTTCTCGAACGGGTAGTGCCACTGGGCCACCGGCATCGCGCCCGAGTCGAACCAGGTGTCGATGACCTCGGGGACGCGCCGCATCGTCGCGCCGCACCACCGGCACGGCCACATGTAGCCGTCGATGTGCGGCTTGTGCGGGTCGAAGTCCGGCGGCAGCGGCTTCCCCCATCGCTCGGCCAGCTCGCGGTACCCGCCGATCGCCTCGACGTGGTCGGCGTCGGCGTCGCAGACCCACACCGGGAGCGGCGTGCCCCAGAAGCGATCGCGCGAGAGCGCCCAGTCCACGTTGTTCTCGAGCCACTCGCCGAAGCGCCCGCTGCCGATCTCCGGCGGGTGCCAGGCGACGTGCGCGTTGAGGTCGAGCAGCCGCTCGCGGATCGCCGTGGTGCGGATGAACCACGAGGCGCGCGGATAGTAGAGCAGCGGCGTGTCGCACCGCCAGCAGAAGGGGTAGGTGTGCTCCACCGTCTCGCGGCGGAACAGTAGGCCGTGCTCCTTGAGCCGCTGGATGATCGCGGCGTCCGCCTCCTTCACGAAGACGCCCTCGACCGCTTCCCACGTGGTGCCGGTGAAGCGGCCCGCGAGGTCCACCGGCACGTCGAAGGCGAGGCCGTGCGCCCGCGCCACCGCGTAGTCGTCGGCGCCGAAGGGCGCCAAGTGCACCAGCCCGGTGCCGTCCTCCGCCGTCACGAACTCGCCGGGCACCACGACCTGAGTCGCCTCGCCCGCCGGTTCCGCCACGATGTCCAGCGGCCGCCGGTAGCGTAGGCCGACGAGGTCCTTCCCCACATAGCGCGCCACGACGGGGTACGCCGCGAGCGGCTCCGCCTCGCCGCCGGGCGCCACGTGCGGCGCGCGCGCCTCCGCCACGATGATGCGGCGGCCCTTCATCTCCACTTCGACGTACGGCAGGTCGGGGTGCACCGCGACGGCGAAGTTCGCCGCCAGCGTCCACGGTGTCGTCGTCCAGATCAGCAGGAAGCGGTCCGGCCCGTCAACCAGCGGGTACAGGACGTAGACCGACGGGTCCTTCGCCGTATCGTAGCCGAGGGCCAGCTCGTGGCTCGAGAGCGCAGTGCCGCAGCGCGGGCAGTACGGCAGGACCTTGTGGCCGCGCTCCAGCAGCCCCTTGTCGTACAGCTGGCGGAGCAGCCACCACACCGACTCGACATAGCCATTGGAGTAGGTGACGTACGGCCGATCGTAGTCGAGCCAATAGCCGATGCGGTCGGAGAGCCACTCCCACTCCGTCTTGTACTTCCACACGCTCTCGCGGCACAGCCGGTTGAACTCGGCCACGGAGACCTTCGCGCCCGCGTGGTCGCCGATCTCCGTCTTGCCGGTGATTCCGAGCTGCTTCTCGACCTCGATCTCCACCGGCAGGCCGTGCGTGTCCCAGCCGGCGATGCGCGTCACCTGCCGGCCGTTCATCACCTGGAAGCGGCAGACGAGGTCCTTGATCGTCCGCGCGAAGACGTGGTGGATGCCCGGCCGGCCGTTGGCGGTGGGCGGGCCCTCGTAGAAGACGAACGGCTCGCCGCCCGCCGTCTGGCGCTGGGCGGCGTGGAAGAGATCCTCCGCCTTCCAGCGCTCGAGGAGCGCACGCTCCCGCTCGTCGGGGCGCGCGTCGGTGGGCAGGACGGGAAAGCGGGACGGCTTCACGCGGCGAGCCTGCGGAGGACTCCGCGGATCAGCGCGGTGAGCTTCGGCTCGGCGGTCGCGGCGGTGGCCAGGATGCGCTCGAGCGAGGCGGGCTGGAGTGCGTCGGGGAGGCACGCGTCGGTGATCACGGCGAGGCCGAGGACCTTCATCCCGCCGTGGACCGCGGCGATGACCTCCGGGACGGTGCTCATCCCCACCACGTCCGCGCCGATGCCGCGCAGCAAGCGGTACTCGGCCCGCGTCTCGAGGTTCGGACCCGGCACCGCCACGTACACGCCCTCGCGGAGGACGATGCCCTGTTCCAGCGCGACGCCCCGCGCGAGTGCCGCGAGGTCGGGGTCGTAGGGCGCCGACATGTCGGGGAAGCGCGGGCCGAGGCGGTCGTCGTTCGGCCCCACCAGCGGGTTGTCGCCGAGGAGGTTGATGTGGTCGGCGATGAGCATCAGGTCGCCGGGCGCCCACAGCGGGTGCATCCCGCCGACGGCGGTCGAGACCACCAGTACCTCGGCGCCGAGCGCGCGGAGCACCCGGACGGGAAGCGCGATAGCCGATAGCCGATAGCCTTCATAGGAGTGGACCCGGCCCGCCATCGCCGCCACCGGGCAGCCCTCGAGGGTGCCGAGGAGTAGTTTGCCGGCGTGCGACTCGACGGTGGAGAGGGGAAAGCCGGGGATGTCGGCGTACGAGACTTCCGCCTCGACGGCGATCTCCGCGGCGAGACCGCCGAGACCGGTGCCGAGGATGATGGCGGCCTTCGGCCGGGTCGGCCAGCGCGCGCGCACGACCGCGGCCGCGCGCTCGACCGCCTCGAGGTTCACTCCTCGACGATCGACTTGATCCATCGCGGCGACGACTTGCGGCTCTCCCGCGAGCGCTCGCCCTCCGATTCGGAGGCCGGCGCGATCATCCCGGCCACCTTGCCGAACGGCGCCGGCTCGTTGGCCGCAACGGCGTCGAGTTCCGCCTTCTGCCGCTCCACGATGTTCCGCAGCACCGACAGGTAGGCGTGGTGCTGGCGGGAGAGCGCCTCGGCGGAATCCTGGAGCTTCTCGATGTCCCGGTGGGCGCGCTCGAGGCGCGTTTCCGCCACCGCCTCGGCGGCCCGCACGATCATCTGCGCCGCGCGCTCCGCCTGCTCCTTCGTCTCGGCCCGGAGCTGCTGCGCCGCCACCAGGGCCTCGTTCAGCGCCTTCTCGCGCTCCCGGAACGTCTCGAGCTGCTCGACCACCGCGCGGTGTTTCTCCTCGAACGCGATCTTCTCCCGCACCAGGCGTTCCATCTCGTCGGCGACGCGCGAGCGGAAGTCCTCGACCTCGAGGAACTCGTAGCCGCGCATCGCCTTCCTGAACTCCTGCTTGCGAACGTCGAGCGGGGTGAGACGGAAGACGTCGTCGCTCATATGCTCCGCTCCCCAAAGAGGACCGTGCCGAGGCGCACCATCGTGGCGCCCTCCTCGACCGCGGTTTCGAAGTCGTTCGTCATGCCCATCGACAGCTCCGACAGCCGGAAGCCGCGACCCACGAGTTCCTCGCGGACCTGCCGCAGTCCGGCGAACGTCCGCCGCTGAGCCGCCACGTCGGCGGTGAACGGCGCCATCGTCATCAGCCCGCGCACGGCGACGTGGGAGAGGCCCGCGGCGTGCTCGACCAGCGCCGGCACCTCCCGCGGCGGGCACCCCGTTTTCTGGTCCTCGTGCGCGACGTTCACCTCGACCAGCACGTCCTGCACGAGGTCGCGGGCCGCGGCCGCCTCCTGGAGCGCGTCGGCGAGGCGCACCGAGTCGAGCGAATGGATGAGGACGAACCGCCCGACGACGTGCCTCACCTTGTTGCGCTGCAGGTGGCCGACGAGGTGCCAGCGGACCGGCGCCCCCGGCCACGCGTCCATCTTGCCGAGAGCTTCCTGGACGCGGTTCTCGCCGAGGTCCAGCAGCCCGACGGCGGCCGCCTCCTGCGCGAGGGGCAGCGGGTGGCCCTTCGTCACGGCCACGATGCGGACGGCCGAGGGGTCGCGGCCGGCACGTGCGGCGGCGGCGGCGATCCGCTCCTTGACCGACCGCAGTTCCTGACCGATCACCGTGTTCACTCCAAGCCACGCATAACCTGGGGAATGTAGCCGGGGACTCGGACCGCTGTTAGTGGCCACCTGGGTGCGTCGGCAGACGCGGCCGGTCAAAGCCCGCGGGTAGACTTCGCCCCGCTGTCCCATCGCACCGCGTCGCCGCGAAGTAGGCTCCCGCCCTCGCCCGCACTCGCCCCGGCACCGCGCCCTCTACCTCCTCGTCAGAGACTCGAGCCGCCTCAGGTACTGCAGGAGTTCCGGCGAGGGCACCAACCGGTACGCCGCCCGGTAGTTCACCAGCGCCGAGTCGCTACGGCCCAGTTGGTCGTACGCCCCCCCCAACCCGAGGAAGGCGAAGTACAGGTTCGCGGCCGGCGGCTGGTTCGTCGGGTCGAGGCGCAGCGAGTCCGTCTCGAGGAGCCTCGCGTAGCGGAACGTGCCCCACAGCAGGTCCCGCGTCCGGTCCACGTCGAGCAGCGTGTTGGCCGCGCCCGGCACGCGCCGGGGCCCGGGCCGCACGGTGTCCGCGAAGAGCTTGAAGGCGAGGCCCTGCTGGACGACGAACGCGTCGAGGCCCATCCGCCCGGCCGATCCCCCGCTGATCGCGAAGTAGATGGGTCGCTTGCCCAGGTTCTCCTGGATGATCCGGAGGACCACGATGTCGCCGACGTTGAGCGGCGTGCCCGCGGGGTAGGTGTGCGTGAGGTTCCCCGCGCGCAGCGGGATGTCGGTCTCGAGGTACTGCGGCTGGAGCGCCGCGATCTGCGCGTCGCTCATCGTGTGGATGCACGCCGGCGCGCCGCGCGAGAGGTCCGGCGGCCGGCGGTGCGCCCGCCGCGCCCACGCCGCCAGAGTGTCCGCCTGCGCCGGCGCGCACGCTGGCGTCGTGGCGGGGCCCGGCCCATAGAGCCTGAGCGCCGCGCTGTCGGGTTCGTAGGGCCGCGCGGGGTTGTCCCGGAGCTGCCGGATGTACCAGTCGGTGTTGGCGAGGGTCGTGATCACGTTGACCACGTCCCGGCGCACGCCTTCGGCCTCCTGCAGGTACCAGAGCGGGAAGGTGTCGTTGTCACCCGCGGTGATGAGAATCCCGTAGGGCTCCACGGATTGGAGCATGTCGTACGCGAAGTCCCGCGCGAACTCCGCCTCCGGCCCGTGCCGGCGCGAGGCCGCCCGGAAGTTGAGCGCGAACGGCAGCAGCGCGATCAGGAAGACCGGCGCAAACGCCACCGCGGGGCCGCGACTCAGCCGCTCGCGCAGCGCGCGGAAGACCGTGGCGAGCCCCAGGCCCGCCCACAGCCCCCAGCAGGCGAACGAGATGGTGTAGAAGTAGTCCCGCTCGCGGACCTCGTGCATGTCCCGGTCGCGGAACGCATCCCAGGCCAGCGAGAAGCCGGGCTTGAAGTTGAGGTACACGATCAGCCCGATGCTGGTGGTCAGGAACAGCACCGCCAGGAACCAGAAGCTCGACCGGTCCCACTTCCGGTGCGCCAGCGCGCCGAACACGCCGAGGGTAGTGAAGAGGACCGTGAAGGGGATGCGTGCCGGAGCCAGGAGCGTCTGCGCCGTCTGCAGCGCGGCGGACCACTGCCAGTCGAAGTACTGGATGTAGTTGAGCAGTTGGAGACCGAAGATCCGCAGCGTGCGGCCCGGGTTGTCCGGTCCGCTCGGGTAGATCGGGTTGTCGAGCGGCGAACGCGGCGGATACTGCTCGCGCCGGATCACCGCCTTGAGCGTCTCCCACGTCGAGGGATCCGCCTCGTTGACGTACGGGTGCAGCCCCGCGCGGACGTACAGGTACAGGTACCCGCTCACGCCGACCGCGCCGACCGCGAGCGCGGCGATGGCGAAGAACAACGAGCCCGCGCGGTACGCCCACACCGCCGCCGCGGCGTAGAGCAGCAGGCCCAGCACGATGATCTCCGTCTTGCCGATGCCGACGCCCACCATCGCGACCCAGACCGAGGCGATGACCGCCAGCTGCGACCACTGCGCCCGGCGCTCGGCGGGATCCTGCGCCGGTTCGGTCCGCAGCACGTGGAACATGAAGCCGATCACGGCCGGCCCCACGAGCAGGCCCATCAGGTGGTTCGAGAGCGCAGTGCCGAGGACGTAGACGAGGAGCAGGAGTTCGTGCGCGCCGCGCTTCCCGCCGCGGTCGCGCCGCCACAGCCAGCAGAGCCACGCGATGAGGGCGATGGCGAACGTGGCCACCATGTAGACTTCGGTCTCGACCGAGTTCTGCCACACGGTGAACGCGAACGCCGCGCAGAGCGCCGCCGCGAACGCCCCGCCGACGCGAAAGACCCTGGCCCCCGCCTCGTCCATCCCCGCCGCCCCGCGCGAGAGCGCCTGGTGCACGAACAGGAAGAGGAACCCCGCCCCCGCCGCGCTGAACAGCGCCGTCATCAGGTTCGTCTTGTAGGCGGTGTGCTGGAACGGCAGGAGCAGGTCGGCGACGCGGCCCAGGAGGATGAAGAGCGGCGTCCCCGGCGGGTGCGGGATGCCGAGGATGTGCACCGCCGCGATGAACTCCCCCGCGTCCCAGAACGTCACCGTCGGCGCCAGGGTGAAGACGTAGCCGGCGAGCACCGCCAGCGCGGCGAGCGCCGCGAGCAGGTAGGGGGGGCGAACGGGGACGGTGGACGGGCTGTCACTGATCACTGGGCACGCTCGCATCCTCGATCAGGTCATCAGTTAGAAGTGGCAAGTAGTGGACAGACGCGCAGACGCGCAGTGGTACTACAGTGCCAAGTGGCAAGCGGTTCCCGCCCCCTGCGATCTTCACGGCACAGCACCTCCTGCGTTGCCGGCCGAGGAGGAGGGAGTCCGGTCTGCTACAGCGCGGCCAGCGCCTGGTCGAGCGCGGGGATATCCCCGAGGTACGCCTCGGCCACGAGACTCCGCAGCGTCAGGAGCTGGAGCACGGTGGGCCGCCAGCGCGGGTCGTCGAGCGAGAGGTCGATCAGCTCGAAGGCGCGCTCCAGCAAGACGCGCCGCAGGTGCGTGTTCGGCGGAGCCAGGGCGGCGCGCGTCAGCTCGGCGGCGATGTGGCCCAGTTGGTCCCGGGGGCGGAGGGTGACCCAGCGCTCGCGCGTCACGGAAGGAAGGGGCTCACGATCGACTGGATCCTCGCCTGGATGGCGGGGTCCTGAACAGTCATGGTGCGATTGCCATTGGCGGGCCGGATGTTGATGAGCGAGACGAAGTCGAGATGGCCATCGGGGTAGATGTTGAAGCCCCAGAGGTCTGCGGCCAGCGAACCGTCCTCGATCAGTTCGTCCGCGCAGTCCACGTGCAGGTCGCAGTCCGCGGAGAACACGCCCCTCGCGACGTCAGCGACCGCCTTGAGGAACGGCTCCCGCAGTGCGCCGGGTTGCAGTCGGTCTCGAACGATCACAGTGGGAGCCTCCGCGCATGACGCCAGCCATCCAGCCAGAGGAAGAGTAACCGGCCATTGACCGTGCGGCGAGGCGTGGGCGCCACGCCACGGACGGCCCTCGTCGCCGCCGCGCTGGAGGCGCACCGTGCGGTCATCGAGGAATACCGCGACGTCTTCCGCAAGCTCGCCGAGTAGGGCGGCGAGGCACGCGGCGGCGGCGCGACGCGAGCCCCGGTGGCTCTCGGTCGAGGCGGTCCGTGCCCTCCACGCCGAGCAGATCGAGTTGTTCGGCGGCGAGGCGGGCCTGGCGGCGATGGGGCGCGCGAAGGAGGCGCGCGTGGCGACGTGGCTCCGGCGGCGGCTGGGAACGCGGAACCGGTAGCCGGGGAGACGTCCTTCGGTGAGAGGCCCCGCCCCGCCGCGACCTTGTGAGTCGGGCGCCCGCACTTCAGATTGGTCGAGCGTTTCTACCGGAGAGCGATGATGCGCCCAGCCCTCGTTGTCGCCGTACTCCCGATCGCAGTCGCGCTCGCGTGCTCCAAGCCGGGAGGGAGCTGGTCCGGCACCACCGACACCACCGCCTCCGGCGCCGTCGTGGTCCGGAACACGGGCCGCGGGCTCTGGACCGCAGCCTCGGCGTGGCGCCTGGAAGAGGACCTCCGCATCGGCTCGGTGGACGATTCCGGGGCGGGTGCCCTCTCGAACCCGCGCGCCATGGAGGTGGACGGCGCCGGACGCCTGTACGTCATCGAGAGCCAGCCGATGGAGCTTCGCGTCTACGGCCCCAACGGCGGCTACCTGCGGACGCTGATGCGCACCGGCTCAGGCCCTGGAGAGGTGCAGCAGGCCATCGGCCTCGCGTGGGACCGCGCCGGACATCTCTGGGTCGTGGACCAGCAGAACGCCCGGTACACGGTGTTCGACACCGCCGGCACGCGCCTCGCCGAGCACCGCCGGCCCGTGTCCGGCTTCTTCACCTGGCGGTGGGAGGGCACCATCACCCCCGCGGGCGAGATTCTCGACGTCACGGGGGCGCCCCGCGCCAATGAGTTCCGCCAGGTGGCGGTGCGCCTGGACAGCACGCTCACGGCCACCGACACTTTGCAACTGCCCTATTGGAAGGGCCCGGTGTTCGAGATCCATCGCGGCGGCATGAGCGCGAGCTACTCCGTGCCGTTCGCGCCGTCGCTGCTGTGGCGTCTCGACCCGCGCGGCTACATCTGGTCCTCCATCACCGACCGCTACCGGATCGTCCAGCAAACCTGGAAGGGCGACACGGTGCGCATCGTCGAGCGGGAGGAGGTGGAGCCGGTCCCGGTCACCGCCGCCGAGAAGGACACCGGAATCGCGAGAATGCGCTCCTTCGTCCAGCAGGGCGGCGTTGTGGATCGCTCGAGAATCCCCGACGTGAAGCCGCCGATTGAGCGTCTCTGGCTCGACGACCTCGGCTACCTGTGGACGCAGCGCTCGCAGACGGAAGGTGCGCGGGGCACGCTCCTCAACGTGTTCGACCCTGAGGGCCGCTACCTCGGCGAGGTGCGCGCGCCGCTTGCGCTACAGATCGTCCTGATCCGCGGCGCGACTCTCTACGCCACCGCGACGGGCGAGGACGACCTGCCCGTCATCCTCCGCTTCCGGATCCGGGGGCGGTAGCCGAACGGCAGAGCCGGACCGTCACCAGCGCGACGGAGGTCAACGTCCAACCAGCCAGCCCGCCAGTGCCCCGGCGAGAGAGACGGAGATGCCGAAGACCGGTTCGTCCCTGCCGCAGCCGTCGCCGAGTCCGTGGCACAGGAAACCGACACTCCAGACGGCCCCGCCAACTGCCCCAATGAGCGCCGCACGTCCGGGATGTCCTCGCAACGGGCGCGCGTGTGGCGCGTCGAACATCCCGCCCACGAGGGCCCCAAGTCCCGCGCCAACCACGCCGCCGATTGCCGCTGAGGCCGCGTAGGTGCTGGGGCGGCAGGGCGCGCCGACGTCGCCGAACTCGCAGAAGCCCGCCGCCACGAACACGGTCGTCGCGCCGAGGACCGCCGCACCGAAGGTGGCCCCCTCGACCCAATACGAGGGGGCGTACACTCGCACGGAATCCGCAGCCGGCGGCCTGATGGGTCGCAGCCGCTCGGGCAGCCTTTGGGCCGCTCCCTCCGACGCGCAGCAGAGGACGGCGACCAGGGCCAGCATCGTCGCGTGAGCGATTCGAATCGCGCCGCCTGCGCCACGCCGAGAACCTACGGCCTGGCGCACCGACGCTCCCACAGCCAGGCGGCGAGTGCATGGGCCCTGCCCTGCTCCGCCGAGTCCAGTGGCTGCAACGGGCCAGGGCTCCTCGCGCTCATTACCCAGCTTCGCAGCTGCGCGAGGTTCCCGCCGGCGTCGATCGCCGTCGCCGCGGCGGAGTCCATTTCCACCACTTGTCGCCAGCCACTCACGTCCCCGTTCGGGGAGAACTGCGCCATCGCGTACACCCCGCGTGCGGGCAAGTGGCTGACGATGTCGATGAGGGCCAGGGGGTGGCCTCCGGAGTCGGCCGCCAACGAGATCCGGCGCGGCCATTCGCCCAACGGCGCAGACGGGGCCCCGAATCGGAACTGGCGCAGCTGCATGAGCGCGGGCGCCGGCGACGTCGGCACGTTGCACGCGATCGCTTGCCCCACGGGAAGCGACAGCAGCACCGTATCGCTGGGGGACTGCGGGTCGGGGGACTGAGCCCGAACCGGGTTCGCTGGGCAGAGGAGCGCCACAAGGCCGAGGCCTACGGGAAGAAACCGTGCGGACAGTGTCATGCGGGGCTCCTGAGATTCAAGTGCGGAGGGCAGCCGTCAAGCCGTCCCAACTGCAGGCGATCAGAATCACAACCGGCAGCACTACGACCCGGACCAGGTGGCCCGTCCGATCGAACACATCGAAGATGGTGCGACTTCGGTCACCTGTCGGCCAGCGACGCACCCAGATGAAACCGTCGGGCGCCGCAAAGACCGCCTGGTAGGCTGGAAAGTGGTCGGGCACGCGAACCGCCGCCACATCGGAGGGCAATCCCTGGACTCGATCCCGGGCAACCGGGATCGAATCGAGTCTGCGCCGGAGGGCCCGGACGCTATCGGCCCGCTCTCGGGGATCGATCGGGTCGGCGGGAACGAAGCGGCGAATCCGGCGCAGCACGGTGCCTACGCTGTCGGTCTCGATCAGCTCGTAGGTGCGCCCGCTCCCACTGATGATCGTGCCGGCCGGCGTGGCGTCCCACACGGGGAGCGGAGCGAACGGCACGTAGCCCAGGCCCGGCAGCATCCGGCCGCCGCCCGGTCCGGTGGCGAAGAAGACTGTGGCCGGCTCATTGTCGTAGGCCGGAACGGCAAGGCTGTCAAGCAGCTGTCCTGCCGCACTGTATCGGTAGAAGAAGTTCTGGGTGGGCAGACCGCGACTCTGCCTGCTGACGGTCCGCGGGTGTAGAGGCGCCCCGCACTATCAAAGCGCGAGGCCCGGCCCCAGCGCCAGTTCGGATAGAGCGGGCCGCGAAAGGCCGTGTCAAACCGAGCCACCAAGCCGCGGCCACGTAGAGATTGCCGGCGCGGTCGAGCGCGAGTCCGGTGAGAACGCCGAACTCGGCTGCCACGGGCGTGCGAGCTTCCGTCAGCTCCAGCGAGATCGAGAGTCGCACGGTATCGACACGCCCCGCGCTGGCTTGGGCGATGGCGCCGAGCACTGCCAGGAAAAACGGTGATAGCATCAATGCTCTCCGTTGGCTCCCCTGCAACGAACTTGCGTTTCAGCTGCGGCGGGACCCGCCGGCAGCTCATGCGCTCGTCATGCGGTGCCGCGCCGACGAGGCTATCAGCGTCGCGAGAGTCGGTACAGGCGCACCGATTCTACACCGTCGCCATCTTCGTGCACTCCCAAGACGTAGTCGAGGCCCACATCGTGCAGGCGCAGTCCACTGGGAACCCGCACCCAGGCGCGCGCCACCATATCGGGACCGACGACGAGATACCGGGCCGAGTCCGTGGGAACTCCAGCATAGTCCTGAATCCAGATCTCACCTCCCGGCCCCGGCACGAGCGCCTCGAAGAAGGGCAAAGTAGAAGGGAGGTACGTCGCGCTCCATTTCGCGTCCGTGAACGCTCGGCTCCGCTCGGTTGTTGCGGCGAGCATCTCCCGAGCCCGCCCAGTGGCGATGAGCGCCGCGGGTGGGGTACGCCGCGGTAGCGGCAGCCGCAGTGTGGCGCGAGTCCCACGCCCGAACTCCATGCGGAGGAGAGAGTCCGCCCCAGATTCCCCTAGCCACACATATTGGCCGCTGGCCGCCGAGTAGAACCACGGGCTGAAGGCGATGGCGCCGAGGCTTGCCTGCTGGATATTGCCGGTCGGGCTGAAGACGAAGAACGCCGCGCTCGGGAACTCCCCGATCCATGACACCTCACCCGTGGCATCGGCACTGATTATGCCAACGGATTGGGGGAGACGATGGACGCCTGGCGGGCCATCCCAGCCCGGGCTCACACCCGTCGCGACAAGCCAGCGCCCATCCGAGAGACGTCCGCCGACGGAGAGGGGACCGCGCGTGCCGCGAGCGGTGACGGGCCACGTGCCGAGAAGACGAGGCTCGCCGCGCAGAACGACACTGGATATCCGGCCCAGGCTGTGATCGAACACGAACACGGTGTCGCCCGATCGTCCCGCCCAACTGGCGAACCGGAACTCCCCTGGGCCACTCCCGGTGCCGCCGAAGGAACGGATGGAGCGACCATGCTCGTCGAAGAGACGAATCTCATTCGTCCCGCCGTTCATCACTGCCACGACGCCGTTCGAGAGGCGAAAGACCGCCCGTATTCGAAGGAACTCCTCGGCAGCCACCTCCCGCCCGCCGAGCACGAGGAGCGGAGCGGCGCTGAGCGACCATTCTGGGATCGTGCGCTGGCTCTCGCCCGTCTTGGCGAGACTGGCGAGCGCGACGGCTGCCGCCCCAATTGCCAAGGAGAAGCGAACACTGCGCTTAGGCATCAGCCCTCCTGAGACTCAGGTGTTGCTGTCCAGAAGTCCGTGCGCACTGGCGGTCTTGTCATGCCGCCCCGAGCCTTGTCGGGCATGCGGCTACGGCGACAGCCGAAATACCCGGACGATTGGGGTGTCCGCTGAGTCCTTGCCGACGATCGCAACTCGCTGCCCGGCCACGGATGGGTCAACGCCTTCGGAGGCAGGAAGGCCGGCGACGCTCGCCAGCAACGCACCGCTCTCCGCGAAGACATCGTAGCGCGGGCCATCGGGGGTGACGGTCTCCACCCAAAGGCGTCCCCGATCGTCATAGAAGAGCCAAGCGAGCGGAGGCTTGGCTGCCGGCCGAGAGAAGTCCCCTCCATCGCACGTCGCGGTGGGCCAATCCCGACGGAACTTGAGCCAGCCGGCGTTGGCTTCCTCCCATTCCGCGTTGGAGACGGGAGTGGGCGGGATTTCCCGCTCGATCATACGAACCGTGTCACCAGTCGAGCCAAGAAATGCGATGCGATACGCGGTGCTGAGCGCGAGCGCTCGCGTCCCCGCGGGGGTTGGGATCTGGAGGAGCGCGGCGCCGAAGGGAGCGTCGAAGAAGGTGATCCCCTGGTTGGGGAGTTGGCACAGCCTTCCGCTGGCCGAGCCCGAGGTTGGGCGGATGACGGGAAGCGTATCCGCAGACCCCGCCCTGGTGTACCGGATGAAGATGCCTTCCAACTGGGCGCCCGATGGGCGAACCCCATGAATCCAGACGGTCGGAGGGGTTCGATATAGACGGATGACTTGATCGCCGGTGATCCGTGGCGCGGGCCAAGAGCGCTCCCAACGGCCGGTCGAATCATAGAGGCCGAGCCGAGTATTGCCTGGGTCGAGCAGGGCGAGCTGCCCGTCCACCCAAGCGACCGAGTAGGGGTTGCGGTATTCGCCAGGGCCGGCGCCGTCGCGGCCGACTTGCCGCACGAATCGTCCGGTGGAATCGAACAGCGACAGCGTCCGCCTCGAGGGATCCACGACGTAGAGCGATCCCGCCTGGTCGAGCAGGATCGAGCGGACGCTGCCAAACTCCGTCGGTCCCCCCGGCGCCCCGAGCACGAGGACCTGTTCGGCGCTCCAACGCGGCGCCACGCCGAGCGACCGCACGATGGGGTAGGCGCCAGAGGAGTCAATCGTGACCCGCAGCGCCGCTGGGATCTCGTCCGAAGGTCGGCAGGCACCTCCGAGCACCAGCACGACGCAACAGCATGCCCTCAGCATTGTCATGTTTCGACGACCGTAGGTTCCGGGTGGGGCTGCTACTGGCAACCTCATGCCCTTGTTAGACGGCGCGCCCTGCCGCCACTATCTTGAGCGTTCACAAGCACCGACCAGCGAGGACGTCATGCACCACGAGTTTACCGCCGTGTACGAGCGCGATGGCGACTGGGTCATCGCCTTCTGTCCCGAGGTCCCCGGCGCCAATGGCCAGGGCCGTTCAAAGGCTGAAGCGCGGGAGAGCCTCGCGGCTGCCATCGCCCTCGTGCTCGAGGACCGCCGGGACGATGGTCTCCGGGGCGTGCCGGACGACGCCGAGAAGGAGCTGATCTCGGTGGATGTCCGGGCGGCGTGAAGCGCACCGCGCTTCTACGTCACCTCCGGCGCCATGGCTGCGTGCTGAAGCGCGAGGGCGCCTCCCACTCTCCGTGGACGAACCCCGCAACCGGCGCCGTCGAGGCCGTCCCTCGTCACATCGAGATCCCCAACCTGCTCTCTCGCAAGATCTGCCGGGGCCTCGGCATCCCGGAGATTGGCTGACCGCGCCGCCTAACCCGCCTTTGTACTTCCGGGCTCCGGGCCACCCCGGTTTCGTGCACTCATGTCGAGCGCAGGTCGCACCCGCTTCCTCTTCCACCCCCGCCACCCCAGCAGCAGCGCCGGCACCGTCACTAGCGCCGCAAGCGTGCCGCCGAGCGTCCCGCCACCGTCGCGAGCGCGATGGCGCCGAACATCTCGTCGGGGTCGGTGCCCACCGCCATCGGCACCAGGCTCGCCAGCGTCGTGAGCGTCACCAGCGTCACCATCCCCACGCGGTCACTGCACGCCGCCACCACATCAGAGCCGGTGAGCCGCCGCCAGCCGCGCTCCACGCCGGGGGCGCGCCGCCGCGCGAGCGCCGCGTCCACCACCAGGATGATCTGGTTCACCGCCAGCCCCACCACCAGCACGACCCCCACCGCCGCCTCGCGGTTGAACGCCGTCCCCTCAAGCCACGACGCCGCGATGCGGAACCACTCCGACTCACGGTGCTCCGGCAGAGGACGGTCCGCTGGGCCGTTGTTCGTCTATCCCAATGGGTCGCACCGGCAGGGGCGTCTCCAGTGCCAGCGTCAACACCCGTTCGACCTCCTCCTCGCTCACGCCTACTGTACAGCGACTCGGTAGCGAATCACTTGAGGTACGCCATCATCGTCCGGGAGGATGCCCCACACTCTCCCGCGCTCTGCCTGGTAGATGACCAGGCTTGGCGGGGCCTCGAAGTGGCCGATCGCACTTCCCGACCAGGCGAGCACATCCCACGTGACCCGGTTGGCGCCGGCATCCTCTCGACGGAGCCACACCGTGGAGTCCCTCCCTACCACCAACCGCGTCACCGGAGGGCGGAACGGAGGGAAGCGGACTTGTCTCCTCATCACGTCCAGCAGCCCGGCGATCGGAGGATGTTGCGGCAGAGCGTTGGACAACGCCCTAGCCAGACGGCCGGTGATGCTGTCGGTGACCTCGGCCGGAAGATCCCGCGGCTCGAAGGGGTACTCCACTGCGTGCGCGATCGCCCCGTCGGGGCGCCGGAATACGATTCGGATCGTCCCAACGCGGGATCGGCCGGGCCGCACGACGGGGAGGTCGACGAATACTAGGAAGCTCCCGTTCGGGGACGCAGCCCAGAACGGAACCATGGGAACGGGATGAGCCGAGAACAGATTCCCGCCGCGCCACGGCAGATGGACCACCCGGTAGCCGAGGGGCAGGAGCGCCAGCGTGTCCAGGACATGCCCGTCGCGCCTCATGCGGAGAACGGGGAGTGCTGTGATCTCTCGAGTCACCGCGATCTGCCGGGACCCGACGCGCAGCTCCACGGCCACCGAACCGTCCGCCAGGAAACAGTCCGGTGCCGTTGGAAGCCCGGGAGGGACGGCCGGTCCTGAGATTCTGGCTGTCTCGATGTGGGTTCCCGCCGCGTCGAAGTATGACACTCGCAGCTGGTCAGCATCGGTGACCCACAAAGTGTCGCCGACCCACCCCATGCCGGCGGGACGCTGGAACTCCCCCGGGCCGTACCCGCGGCCGCCGATGCGCCGAAGGAGGCGCCCCGTCGAGTCGAACACGAGAACCCGAGCTTCACTCTCGTCCCCGACGTAGATCTCACCCCTGGGGCCGATTTCGACCTCGAATATGTTCGACAAGAGATACCGGCTCGTCTCGCCACTGATTCGGAGCTCTTCCACGAGCGCCCACCGCTGGGCGGCGGTCCTGGTTCCGTCCTCCGGTGCGGGGCCCTGCAAACCCGGGTGCGCGACAACAGTCCAGCAGGCGATCCAGAAGATCCAAGTCATCATGCCCACCATGATACGAGAGCGACGGACTCGACGACGGGACTGGCGTTGGGCCGACCCGTCCCCGGGTTAGGAAAAGCGGCGTATGTCCCACGAGGACATGCGCCTATCTCACACGCTTCCTCCTGAACCCCCGCCACCCCACCAGCAGCGCCGGCACGGTCACCAGCGCGGCGAGGGTGCCGCCCAGCGTCCCGCCCACGGTGGCGAGCGCGATGGAGCCGAACATCTCGTCGGGGTCGGTGCCCACCGCCATCGGCACCAGGCTCGCCAGCGTCGTGAGGGTCACCAGCGTCACCATCCCCACACGGTCGCTGCACGCGGCCACCACGTCCGCACCCGTGAGCCGCCGCCAGCCGCGCTCCGCGCCCGCCACCCGACGCCGCCGGAGCGCCGCGTCCACCACCAGGATGATCTGGTTCACGGCCAGCCCCACCACCAGCACCACCCCGACCGCCGCCTCACGGTTGAACGCGCTGCCCGCGATCCAGAACCCGACCGCCGAGCCCGCCAGCGCCACCGGCAGGCCGAGGAAGACCATCGCCGTCGCCCACAGGGAGTCGAACACCATCGCGACGGCGAGCACCACCAGCACGATCCCGATCGCGAAGACCAGCCAGATCCCCTTCGTGCTCTGATCCTCCCCCCACTCGAACACCTGGTCGCTGGCGGTGTACCCGGGCGGCAGCGCGATGGACGCCATGAACGCCCGGTGCGTGCGATCCGCGAGCCGCGGCGGCCCGCGGAACTCGTAGCCCAGTATCCGCACGTACTGCTGGTCCTGCCGGCTCACGCGGCTCAGCACCTCGCGCTCGCCGACGTGCGCCACGTCGCCGATGCGCACCGGCGCGCCACTCGGATTCGGCACCAGCGCCGCCGCCAGCTCGTCCAGCGTGCGCTCCCGCGCGCCGCGGTCCTTGAGGGTGAGCGCGATCTCCTCGTCGCCCAGGACCATCCGCTGGCTCCCCACCGCCCCCGCCACCTCCCGCCCCACCGCGCGGGCGAGGTCGGTGGCCGTGAGGCCGAAGCGCGCCAGCGCCGCGCGGTCGGGACGCAGCACGACTTCGAAGGCGCGTTCGCTCCGCCACCAGAAGCTGCCGCTGTTGATGTTCACGTCGCGCACCCGGGGAATGCGCTCCAGGCGCCCCTTGAGGTCCTGCGCGATCCCGAGGAGCCCCTCGTACGAGTAGCCGAGCAGCTTGATGCTCTGCGTGACGCTGCCCGAGCCGCCGCCCGAGGAGAACCCCTGCCCCTGGTAGTGCACGAAGATCGAGGCGCCGCCCGTCAGCACCGCGCGACGCGTCAACTCCTCCTCGAGCAGGTACGGCAGCGCCCCAGCATCGCGAGTGAAGGTCACGACCAGGTTCGCGCCGTCGCGCCCCCCCTGCGCCGTGACCTGTTCCACGCCCCGGCGCCCCGTCACGATGGCCTCGAAGTCCCGCATCGCGCGGTCGAGCGAGAGCGGGTCGGAGCCGCGCGGGAAGCTGATCCTGGCCATCAGCCGCTCGCCCTGGCCGTACCACGACCCGAACGCCCATCGCGGCACCTTGGCCACGAAACCCCACCCGGCGACGCCGACGCCGGCCACGGTGACGACGACGACCGCCCACCGCCAGCGCACCAGCCGCACGGACAGCCGGCGATAGAGGCGCGCCAGGAAGCGGTGCAGCCGGGACGCGCGCATCGCTCGCGCGGGGCTGGCCCCGCCCGCCGCGTGCGCGGAGGCCGCGCCCCCCGCGATGGCCGGGATCATCACCACCGACGCCAGCACCGACCAGCCGAGCGCCAGCGCGAACGCCACCGCGAAGGGGACGAAGGCGGCGCGGGCGTTGCCCTGGAGGAAGAGGAACGGCAGCAGCACCACCACCGTCGTGAGGGTCGCCCCCAGCACCGCGGGCGTGATGCGCCGCGCCTCGGCGGCGCGCGCGTCGGCTCCCGCCCCGACGCGCCGGAGGCGGTCCACCACCACCACGCCGTTCTGCACCAGGATGCCGATCCCCATCGCGAGGCCGGCGAGGGTGAGGAGATTGGCGGAGATGTCGAGGAGGTAGAGGCAGAGCGCCGTCCCCGCGACCGCCACGACGGCGCTCAGCATCACGAGGCCCACCGACGACGCTCGGCGCAGCCCGATCAGCAGCACGACCAGCACCGCCGCGAACGCGACGGCGCCGCGAATGGCGAGGTCGCGCAGTTGCCGCCGCAGCGCGTCGCTCTCGTCCGACTGGAGCCGCACCGACACCGCGGGAGGAAGGATGCTAGCGAGGCTCGCCATCTCGCGCCGCACCGCCGCCGCCGTGCGGATCGCGTCCGCTCCCGGCTGCCGCCACACGGTCAGGCCGACGGCGGGCACGCCGTTGATGCGGTAGAAGGCGTCGCGCGTGTCCTCGTCGGGACGCACGTCGGCCAGGTCGCCCAGGCGCAATACTCGGCCGCCGGGTCCGACCACGGACAGCGCCGCCAGTGCCTCCAGCGACGCGGGCACGTCGCGGACGATGACCGGCACTTCCCCGCCACCGGCCCGCTCCGTCCCCACCGACAGCACGACCCGCGAGGCGAGCAGCGCCGCGGCCAGCGCCGCCGGGTCCACGCCCAACTGGCGCAGCCGCCCTGCGTCGTAGGCGACGGTGACACCCACCTCGGCGCCGCCCATCGCGGAGACATCCGCCACTCCCGGGAGCGTGCCGATCTGCGGGACGATGACGCGCCGGGCAAGCTGCTTCAACGTCCCCGGCGTGTACGGCCCCGCCAGCGTGTACCGAAGCAGCGGCTGCTCGGCGAGTTCCTCGGGCACGTAGTTGCCGACCCGCGGCGGCGTGGCGCCCGCGGGCAGGTCGTCGCGCAGCAGGTCGAGGCGTTCAAGCACGCCGAGCCGCGCCAGCGGCACGTCGGCGTCTTGGGCGAGATGGACGGTGATCGTCGTGCTCCCCTCGTCCGACTCGCTGTCCACCCGCCGCACGCCGCGCACCGTCTGGATCGCCGCCTCGATGGGGGCGGACAGGTACGCCTCCACCAGCTCGGCGGACGCGCCCGGCCACGTGGCGGTCACGGTGAGGCGCGGCAACTCCACGGTGGGCCGCGTGGCGAGGGGGAGACGTGTGAACGCCACGCCGCCCGCCAGCAGGAGGGACGCCGCGGCGGCCCAGACGACGGCCGGGCGGTGGACGGCCCAGGCGATCACGCCGCCCGCGCCCTCCGTTCGCGCCGCCGCTCGAGGAGCGCGTAGGCGGTGGGCAGCAGGAAGAAGGTCACGAGCGTCGCCGTCACGGAGCCGCCGATGACGGCCGCGGCCAGCGGCTGGTAGAGCGCACCGCCGCCGCCGATCCCGAACTGGAGCGGCAGGACGCCCACGATGGTGGTGAGCACCGTCATCCCGATGGCCCGCAGGCGCAGGCGGCCGCCGCGCAGGACGGCCTCGTCCACCGGGAGCCCCTGCGCGCGGAAGCGGCGGATGGCGTCGAGCTTGACCACCGCCTCGTTGTCGGCGAGGCCGATCATCACCACGAGCCCGATGAGCGCCACGGCGTTGAGGGACTGGCCGGTGAGCCAGAGGAGGATGAGACCGCCCGCGGCGGCGAGCGGGACGGTGAGCATCACCAGCAGCGGGATGGTGAACGAGGCGAACTCGCCGGCCAGCACCAGGTACATCAGCGCCACCGAGAGCACCGCCACGAGCACGAACTCCGACGTGGTGCGCCGCCGCTCCTCCTCGGCGCCCGCGATCTGCCACGTCACGCCGGCGGGCGGCCGCAGCCCGCCCAGCACGCGCGAGACGTCCCGCGCGGCGCGGGCCGTGCCCCCCTCGCGCACCACCGCCTCCACCATCACCACGGGCCGCTGGTTGACGCGCACCACCTCCGTGGGCGCGCGCACCTCGCGGACCGACAGGAGCTGGCGAACCGGGACGCCGCCCACGAGGGTCGCGAGCGCCGCGTCGAGATTCTCATTGCCGGTCCCCGCGAGCCGCACCCGGATCGGCGTGCGGCGGTCGGTTTCGCGTAGGTCGCTCGCAGCCACCCCACCGAGCCCGCCGGCCACGGCGTCGGCCACGCGGTCCACCGAGAGGCCGAGGCGCGCGATGCGCTCGCGCTCCAGCCCCAGCTCCACCGTGGGCTGGCTCGCGGCGTAGGGGTCGCGCACGTCGGCCAGCCGCGGCAGGCGCTCCAAGGCGCGGCGCACGGTGTCGGCCCACTGCGCCGCGTCCTCCAGGCGAGAGGCGCTCACCTCGGCGCGGACGACGTGTCCTTCCCTGCCGATGAGCGCCCCGAACTCCGACTGGCCCGCGAGGTCGAGCGCCAGCGCGCCGCCGGCGAGGTCGGGGACGGCCGCGCGCAGCGCCTCGGCGAACCGCGCCGCGTTGGCGCCCGGGGGCACCTGCACCACCAACTGCGCCGTGGCCCCGGAGCCGGGGTTGGCGCCGGCCAGCACCTCCTCGTCCGTCGCGGCGCCGACGCGGGCGTACACGTTGCGGCTGCCCATCCGGCGGGCGGCCTCCTCCACGCGGGCCACCTGCCGCGTCGTCTCCTCGAGCGCGGTGCCCTCGGGGAGCTGGAGCGAGGCCACGACTGTACCCTCGTCCACCTGCGGGAGGATTTCCTTGGGGAGCACGACGACGACCCACACCATAACCGCGAGGAGCGCGGCCGAGAGGGCGAAGACGGTGCCCGGCCGCCCGAGGCTCCAGCGCATCCCGGCCTCGTACCACTCCGCGATGCGGTTGCCGAGGGGCTCGAGCGCGGTTGTGAAGCGCGAGGGCCGCGGGCGCGGCACGTCGGCGCCGCCGGCGCGGTAGCCGCGGCGGCCGACGAGCATCACCGGCATCAGCGTGAGGGCCAGGACGAGCGAGACGGTGAGGGTGGCCACGACGCTGAGGGAGAGGTCGCGGAACAGCGCGGCGGCGAGGCCCCTCACAAAGATGATCGGGCCGAAGACCAGCACCGAGGTGAGGGTGCCGGCCACAAGGGGGCCGGTGAGTTCGTCGGCGGCGGAGCGCGCGGCGTCGAACGGAAGCTCGCCGGCGTCGCGCCTCCGGCCCGTGCCTTCGGCCACGACGATGGCGTTGTCCACCAGGAGGCCCACGCCGAGGGCGAGGCCACCGAGGGAGAGGACGTTGATCGTGACGTCCAGCGCCTGGAGCACGACGAGGGAGATGAGCACCGAGAGCGGCACGATGAGCGCGACGGCGAGGGAACTCCGGGTATCGCCCATCATCAGGAGGATGACGAGGAGCGCCAGCGCGCCGCCGACCACGATCTCCTGCACTAGGTTCGACAGGGCATCCACGACGAACCCCGCCTGCTCGGCCACGACGGTGAGCCGCACCGCCGGGACCTCGCGGCGCAGCGTCTCCAGCGTGCGCTCCAGCTCCCGCGTCACTGCGACGGTATTGGCGCCGGCGTCCTTGTAGACCACGAGGCCGACGGCGGGCCTGCCGTCCAGGCGCACGAGGGTGCGCGGGTCGGCGGTGCCGAGGCGGATGGTGGCCACGTCGGCGAGGGTGGCACCGCTGCCGCGCGGGCCCACCGGCGTGCCGCCGATCTCGTCCAGTTGCCGGAACTCGGTGAGGGCGCGCACCGCGAAGCGGAACTGCCCGCGGCGCACCGTGCCGCCGCGCGCGGCGGCGTTGGCGGTGCGCACCGCCTGGGCCACGTCGCCGGGGGTGAGGCCGAGGGCGCGCAGCCGTTCGGGGCTGAGGTCGATGCGGATCTCGTCTTCCGGCGCGCCGACGAGGGCCACGCTCGCCACGCCGGCGAGTTGCTCGAGGCGGCGGGCGTGGACGTCGCGCGCGGTGCGAGCGGCGGCGCGCAGGTCGCCGGGGCCCGACACGGCGAGGATGGCGATGGGCCGTTCCCCGGGGTCGCTAGTGAGGAGCGTGGGGCGCGCGGCCTCCTGCGGCAGAACGGAGCGGGCGTTGTCGAGGCGCTCGCGGACGGCGAGCACGGTGGCCGGCATCCGGGTGCCCCACGCGAACCGCAGCGTGGTGGTGGCGCCGCCGTTGCGGCTCACCGAGCGCAGCTCCACGCGGCCCGGCGTGGCGGCGACGGCTTCCTCGATGGGCTCCGCGACGAGGCGCGAGACCTCGGCCGCCGCGGCGCCGGGGTAGGCGGTGCGGACGGTGAGGACGGGGAGCCCGACGTCGGGGAGGAGGGCGACGGGCAGGCGCCCCAGCGACACGCTGCCGAGGAGGACGAGGGCGAGCGTGGCGGCCACGGTCGTGACCGGGCGGCGGAGGGCGAGGGAGGCGAGAGTCATGAGTCAGGAGAGAATGCGGGGTGGCGAAACCTGCGTCCAGAGCGAGCCGAGCACTACCCCCCTGTTGGCTGCCTGCCGCTCAGGAGTAGGAGGACGCCGGCTCAACACTCGGCGCACCCTCCGGCGGATGGGATGGCAGGCGCGCGGGGGGGGACGAGGAAATGCGGGAGTGAGCCCTTCCCCGGAGGCGGTACCAGCTCGGCAGCGGGGGGCTGACAGCAGCGGCCGCAGAACGCGGTAGCCATGAGGAGAAGACTCGCCTCGCGGAGAGGACGCGAAGAGCGCATGGCTTCCTCAGTGGGGGACCCGTCACAACGGATGGGGCTCAAGCGGTCGATGCAACTGGCATGGTGGCTCAACGCCTGAACAGGCGATACATCCGCACCTCCGGCACGTCCAGCTCGGTGCGCCAGACCCCCATCAGGTAGTCTGCCCCGATGTCGGTCAAGCGCCCGCCCCTGGGTACCTCGACCACGCCGAGCATACGGCCATCGGGGTCGAACACGGTCCAGCGTCCCGTCCTGTCTACGCGGCCACTGCCGCCGTATTCGGCGACCCAGACGTTGCCAAGCGCATCCACCGCCACCGTTCCGTAGGCCGGCATCGTCTCCGGGAACTCGAGATCGTCTACAATCCGCCTGTCCCACGAGCCCGGGGCCGATCCCTCTACGAACTCCGCCTTGAACGCCTCGATGTCACGGCTCGTGACCGGCCGATTCGGAACCGGCCGGCGTATGATGCGCTCGAGGCGGCCCGCGGAGTCGAAGACCTGGATATCGTAGGTTTCACTGGACGCGTAGTACAGACGGTTTCCAGAGACGTTGGTGGAAGCCCGCCGCCCAAATGGAGCATCGGTAACCATGCTCGCGCCCATGCCGGGCCCAATCGAAGACGATTCCGAATAGCTCTCCCCTAACAAGAACACGCCGAGAGAATCCAACACCGCGCCGTTCGGTGAGTATCGCCGGTATACGAGCTGAGTTCTCTCTCGTCTCAGTCCCGCCCCACCACCATCGAACACGAGCTGCGCCGCCAGAATCCGGCCGTCCGCGAACACCCACAGTGCAAATGGGCGGGAAAGCGGATCTCGGCCCAGCGTGAGCGTCCTCCCCAGCTCACCCGAGATCGAGAACACCGATACGCGGCTTAGGCCGAAGTCAAAGACCACGAGCGAGTCCCTGGCGAGCCAGACGCTCTCAATCCGGTTGAACTCCCCAGGGCCGAATCCGTCGCGACCGACCGAGTAGAGGTAGGTGCCTGAGGAATCGAAGTACCTCAGTTCGCTGGTACCGCCGTTCGCAACGAGGATCCGACGATCCGGCAGGAGCAAGGCTGTCTGCACGCGATGCAGCAAGTACTCCTGCGGACCATCCGCCCTACCGATCGAAACCACCGGCTCCTCTGAAAGCGACCAGCCTTCACCGGCGCCCCAGGCGCCTTCGAGGCTTTCGACGATTTCTATCCCGCCGCTGTCGTGTACGACCACTCCGACGTCATTGCGTCCTCCCGCGCAACTGGAGAGCGATGCCGGAAGCATCGCGAGGCACGCACCAAGCGCGAATCGACAAGTCATCGCACGGCAACCTGTCCGGTCGTTCAAAGAGGGCGATTGTATGAGACCGCGTACACCCGACCTCAACCTCGCGGCAATCGATGCCGGCGCCACCCTCAAGCAGGAAGCCATGTCCTTCACTCCGACCCAACTCTCTTGGAAGGCCATCTCCGATCGCGGCCTTGCCTCTCCGATAGAGGAATGCGGTCGATCCCCACTAGTTGGAGCAAGAGCATACGAGAATCGGCCGGTACCAGTCAAGTGAGACAGCAGCGGAGGCCAGACTCGCAGCTCTGATGGTCAGCGTCCAAGCGCCAGCAGTGTGACCACGCCGACCTTCTGATACCATGGAGTCGTCGAAGCGACGCGGATCTCAGCAGGGAGCGGCTGTCGTGAGATTCACCACCAACCATGTGGCGGCGGATGCTGCGGCCGCTGATCCTCCTCACCGGAGGCGGCTCCGGCCTCATCTTCGGTTCCTATCGCTCAGGCGCTCCACCATCCACCGTCGATGAGCCAACTGGAGGATCATGGTTGAATGCCACCCGCTGAGAGTGGAGTCAGCGGCCCAAAGCGCAGCGCCTATTCCGACTTCAGACCTCGGAATCGGCCGTCAGTGGGCGCTGGCTGACAGTCTTGCGCGCCTTGAGGGATCGGGCTAGCATAGTCAGATGCGGGCCCTGGTTTCGGCGCTTTCACTCACCACGCAGGCAAGCACGTGGAGGAAATGAGACATGAGCATGACGCTCGCGCTCTTCGCACAGGAACTCCAGGCGACCGAC